>Ga0007834_1000170_pt1 | contig 22732 bp, 20 predicted proteins | sample CryBogCBE06Nov07_FD_71233 | JGI IMG/M metagenome (GOLD analysis project Ga0007834, IMG submission 71233) | Freshwater microbial communities from Crystal Bog, Wisconsin, USA - CBE06Nov07 | ecosystem: Environmental > Aquatic > Freshwater > Lake | place: Crystal Bog, Wisconsin, USA | collected...
GGCCACTCACATACAGGGCGAAGTCGGTCTGGCTAGCCAGTTCGGGATGGATGCCCAGCATGACACCCACGGTGTATTTGGTGCAGAAAATGCCCATAATGATGAGGAAGGGCACCCAACTGCCGGGCAGGTTGAATTGCCATGCCCCGGCGTCATAGTGTGTGCCTTCAGGCAGCGGGCGGCGCAGCATGAAGCCTGCCACGATCGCGCTGCCGATCAACCAGACCGTCAGGCTGAGCAGTCCACCATGGAACGCGCTGATCACGCCATAGAGCGAGAGCCCGGTAAAGGCCAGTGGCATGCCGACCTGGCGCTGCACGCTGGCCTTGCGCGGGCGGGTTTGCCGCAGGCCCAGCGCAACCAGCGCAACGAACAGCACAAAGACCCAGGTTGGGGTGTGGGAGATGATTTGCATGAACATGGTGTTTCCTTGAGTCAAGAATGTCGTGGCTCAGCCCAGGGCCAGCCATTGGTGCCAGAGCAGATCGCCCAGGTAGCGGCCGGGCAGGAGGGTGAAGACACCGGCAATCACGCAGGCCCCGAAGTAGGTGCTCTGCATGGTACTGCTGTGGGCGCGGATCTTTCCGCGGGCCAGGGCGATGAACGCGAGGGTCAGGCTGACCAGCACCACCGGCACCAGCAAGTGGATGGGGGTGTAGCCGGACACGTTGGGCAGCTTGAAGTCGCGGATGAAAATGGCCGAGACGGCGGTGGCGATCATCAGGGTGACCCAGGCGAAGCCAAAGGCGCGGTGCAGGCGCGGGCGTTGCTGGCGACCCTTGCGTGACCACAGGGCCAGGGGGCCGAGCACCAGGGCACCGATGGCGGCGCTCAGGTGGATGGCGATGACGGGGGTGAGTTGCACGACGGGGCTCCTGTGTTGTGTTGCGATGGTTTAACTGTGCCGGACAGGTGCCTCGGGTTCCAGCGGATTGCGACGAAATGCAGGATTTGGGGAGCGAAATGCGGCGCACGGCGATAATCCGGGCACTGCCAAGGAGCGTTTGTGGATATTGTTTTGCTGCTAAAGGCCACCATCATGGGCGTGGTCGAGGGCCTGACCGAATTTTTGCCCGTCTCCTCGACAGGGCATCTGATCCTGGCGGGTTCCCTGCTGGGTTTTGATGACGACAAGGCCAAGGTCTTTGACATCGCCATCCAGACGGGTGCCATCTTCGCGGTTATCCTGGTCTACTGGCAAAAGATATGGTCAACCCTGGTGGCACTGCCTAGCCAGAAGCAGGCGCAGAAATTCGCGCTCAATGTGGTGATCGGTTTTCTGCCAGCGATGGTGCTGGGCCTGCTGCTTTACAAGACCATCAAGCTGTATCTTTTCAACCCCTATGTAGTGGCCGCTGCCTTCATCGTGGGGGCTTTCATCATCCTCTGGGCGGAAAAGCGCCAACAGGGCGGCGCACGCATCGCCACGGTCGACGACATGACCTGGCACGATGCGCTCAAGGTCGGCTTTGTGCAATGCCTGGGCATGATCCCCGGCACCAGTCGCAGCGGCGCGACCATCATTGGCGGCATGTTGCTGGGCCTGAGCCGGCAGGCTGCCACCGACTTCTCGTTCTTTCTCGCCATTCCCACCCTGGTGGGCGCGGGCGTCTACAGCCTGTATAAGGAGCGCGCCCTGCTCTCCGCAGCAGACCTGCCTTTGTTCACCGTGGGCCTGGTCGTGAGTTTTGCCAGCGCCTGGTTTTGCGTGCGCTGGTTGCTGCGCTACATCGCCACCCACAGTTTCGTGGTGTTCGCCTGGTACCGCATTGCCTTTGGCTGCGTGGTTCTGCTTACTGCGGTGACGGGGTGGGTCAACTGGGCGGGCTGAAGGGCTGGTGGGGCTTGTGCGCTCAGCGCTGGGCCGCGAGCCAGTAGCGCCTGTCCATGTAGCGGGATGCATCGGTGAGGGCGGCCCCGCCACCCAGCTTGCTGCGCAATGCCATCACGGCCTGCACGCCACGCTCGTCAAGGCGCACGTCGGCGTAAAAGCCCGAAGCCGGATCGAGCAACAGTTCGCATGACCGCGCAGCGAGCGCGCCATCCATGCCGGGCACCTTGCGCATCAGCAACTCCTGGGCATGGCCGCGGATGCCGGGCAGTTCGAGCAGTGCCACGGCATCCCGGTAGGCCTTGATGAAGGCGATGACGGAGTCGGCATGCTCTGCAGCCCAGCTGCGCCGCGCCGCGCCCACGATGCCAAGGTAATTGCCCAGGGTGTCGCGGGTGGTGGCCAGCTGGTTGAAACCGCGGCTGCGCGCCTGCAGGTCAAAGGGGGCCCGCAGCATGGTGGCGTCGTGCTCGCCGGCCATGAGAGCGGCGAAGCGGCGATCCGTGCCACCGGCGCGGGCCCAGCGCACATCGGTCTCGGCAATCCCATTGCGCGCCAGCATGTCGCGCAGGACGAAGGAAAAGCCGTTGCCCATCGCGTCGACAGAGATGGTCTTGCCGCGCAGATCGGCAAAACTCTTGATGGAGGGCGCAGCAACCAGGCTGAGAAAGCCGTCGTCCGAGCCCATGAACGCAAAGAAATCGCTGGGGGGATCAAAGGCAACCTCGCCCTGTCCTTCCTGATAGGCCAGGATGTTGTCGAACGCGGTGATGGCGACGTGGTAGCGGCCGTCCATCATTCCTGTAAAGACCTGCTTGGAATCGGCAGTGATGGTGTGCTGCACATCCAGGCCACGGCGTTCAAACAAGCCCTGATCCTGCGCCGCCCAGATGGGCAGGTTGAAGCCGCCGCCGAAACTGATGACCGAAATTTTCCGGAATGGGGCCGATACCCCGAGTCCGCCCTGCGCCCGGCTTTCGTTCAGCGCGAGTGCGGACAAGGCACCCACCAGCAGATGGCGCCTTTGGGCAGCGGGCAAGGCGGTGCTCTTGATCGTCATCGGATTTCCTTGGGAGGTGATGCGGTGGACCCGCGCACGATGAGTTGGGGGCGCAACACCAAGGTGGTGTCCGCGCGCGCGGTGCCTGCCATGGCTTGCAGCAACAGCTGGGCAGCTGCTTGGCCCATTTCATGGTGCTGGATGCGCACCGTGGTCAGGGACGGCTGCACCCGATCCATCAGGGGCATGTCATTGTGGCCCGTAACGGAGATATCGACCGGCACACGCAGGCCTGCCTGCGCCAGCGCATCGATGGCGCCGAGCGCGACCAGGTCATTGCATGCCACCAGCGCGGTGATGCGGGCTCGCCTCTTGTCCGCCGCCATGGTCGCGAGCAGGCGCTGGCAGGCCTGCTGGCCGGCTTCGATGCTGTAGGCATCGCAATGTTCGATCGAGTGGGGCTCAAGGCCAGCCTGGGCCATGGCCATGCGAAAACCCTGCGCGCGCCTTTCGCCGGTCGAGAGGCTTTGGGGCCCGGCTAGGTGGGCAATGTGCAGGTGCCCCAGGCCCAGCAGGTGTTCCACCGATTGGGCCATGCCCAGAAAGTCGTCCGTCACCACGGCAGGGCAGGCCGACTGCGCGTCAACGCGGTTGACCAGCACGACGGGCACGCCGGCCGCCTGCAGCATCGGCAACAGGCTGTCGCTTCGGCTGGCAGTTGCCAGGATCACGCCGTCCACGCCATGGGCCAACATGCCCTGCATAAGCTCTTGCGTGGCCTGCGCAGAGCCTGCCGCGTTGGCCACGAGGGAGAACAGTCCGCTGCCCAGCAGACCGTCTTCAATGCCGCGCAGGATGGGCGGGAACACCGGGTTGGTGATGTCGGGCAGTACGATGCCGATGCAGCCAGAGCGCCCCGTGCGCAGGGCCGCCGCCGCGCGGTTGGGGCGGTAGGCCAGCTTCTCGGCGGCTTGCTGCACGCGGGCCACGACCTGAGCGCTGATGAGGTGGCGGCGCGCCGGGTCCAGCGCGCGCGAGACGCTAGACGGGTGCAGCTTGAGGAGGCGCGCAAGCGCGGCGAGGGTGGTGGGCTTGTCTGCCATGCTTTGCACGATTATATGCAATCAATTGCATCCATGAAGCGGGGGCAGTTCTGCAATTCTTGACAAGTTGTCCTAGTAGTTTTGCGGATGGAGTTCTAGGTGTTTAGCCATAAGATATGCGAACGATTGCATTTGCTCCTGGAGTCCAGCCATGCCTTATGTCACTGTTGAGAACATCACCGCGCAGGTGCTGGAGGTCATGGCCAAGACGCCCGAGCCCCGGCTGCGCGAGATCACGTCCGCGCTGGTCCGGCATCTGCATGCATTCATCCGCGAAGTGCAGCCTTCGGGCCCCGAGTTTGAAAAGGCCTGCGAGTTTGTGGTGGGGCTGGGCCAGGCAACCAGCGACAAGAAGAACGAAGTCATTCTGGCCTCCGACATTCTGGGCGCCTCGACCCTGATCACGCTCCTCAATGACAAGGCGCAGGGCGGTCCCGCATCCGTGGACAAGACGGACTCGGCACTGCTGGGCCCGTTCTGGCGCGAAGGCTCTCCGGCCTATGCAGCAGGCGAAACCATTGCGCGCGGTGCGGAGGCCCAAGTGCCGGGCCAGAGCCTGCTGGTGACCGGGATCGTCTGCGACACGGCCGGCGAGCCGCTGGCCGGGGCCTGTGTGGATGTCTGGCATGCCTCGCCCGTGGGCCTCTACGAGAACCAGGACGACGCCCAGCCCGACATGAATCTGCGCGGCCGCTTCCTGACCGATGCGCAAGGGCGCTTCCATTTCCGCTCGGTGCGGCCTGCAGGCTACCCGGTGCCGGTGGACGGCCCCTGCGGCGACCTGCTGCGTGCCCAGAAACGCCATCCCTACCGCCCCGCGCATCTGCATTTCATGGTGTCCAAGCCGGGTTACCGCGTCCTGGTGACCCAGATGTTTGCCGACGACGACGGGCGCCTCGATACCGACGTCACCTTTTCGGTGGTCGAGAGCTTGGTTGGCCACTTCGAAAAACACAGCGAGGGTTCCGACGCGCATTTCACCGTGTGCTTTGAGCTGGTGCTCCAGCCTGGCGAAACCCAATTTCCTCAACCTCCCATCCCCTGACACCCATGAGTTTTGAACCCCTCAATCGCCTCGACGGCCGCGTTGCCGTCATCACCGGTGGCAAGGGTGCCATCGGCATGGCCACGGCCCGCCGCCTAGCCGCGCTCGGCGCCCGCATCGTCTCGCTGGATCGCAGTGGCACGGCGCAAGTCCAGCAAATGGTGGCGGCATTGCCTGCCGTTGCTGCGGGCCCGCATCTGGCGCTTGCCGCATCGGTGACCGACAGCGCCTCGTTGCGTGCGGCTGCGCAGGCAGTCGCCGACAGCGCGGGCCGCTGCGACATCCTCGTCAACAGTGCCGGCTTCACCAAGGCCGTGGCTGCCAATGACCTTGAAGGCCTGGACGATGACTTGTTTGACAGCATCCTGCAGGCCAACCTGCGCGGCGTGTTCGCCAGCGTGCGCGCGTTTGCACCCCTGCTCAAGGCCTCGGGAGACGGCCTCGTGGTCAATGTCTCATCCATCGCAGGCTTTACCGGCGCGGGCAGCAATCTGGCCTATGTGGCGGCCAAGGCCGGGGTCGATGTGTTGACCAAATCGCTGGCCAAGGCCCTGGCGCCACAGGTGCGGGTGATTGCCGTGTCACCGGGTGTGGTCGATTCGTCGTTCGTTCCCGGCCGCGGCGCGGACTTCAACGACAAGGCGGCTGCCACGATTCCGCTTAAGCGAATCGGCGTGGTCGAAGACATTGCCTCGGCCATCGAAGCCTGCGCAACCACCATGCGCTTTGCCACCGGATCACGCTTCGTGGTCGATGGCGGCCGCAGTCTGTAAGGCAGTGAGCATGCATGACCGCAAGACCCTGATCACCTGCGCCGTTACCGGCAACCTGACCAAACCCGAGCAGACGCCGCATCTGCCCATCACGCCCGAACAGATCGCCAATGAGTGCCTTGCGGCAGCCGAAGCCGGGGCGGGGGCGGTGCACATCCATGTGCGCGACCCGGCCACCGGCCGACCGTCGATGGAACTGGACTTGTACCGTGATGTGGTGAACCGCATCCGCCAGCGCGACCGCGCTCTGGTGATCAACCTCACCACAGGGCCCGGTGGCCGTTTCGTGCCCGGCGAGGAAGATCCCAAGATCTACGCGGTGGGTACCACCCTGGTGCCGCCCGAGAAGCGCGTGGAGCACATCGCGGCCATCAAGCCGGACATTTGCTCGCTGGACCTGAACACCATGAACAGCGGGCCGGATGTGGTCATCAACACGCCACGCAATGTGCGGCGCATGGCTGCCGTGATGCGGGCTGCCGGCGTCAAGCCCGAGCTCGAGATTTTTGATTCGGGTGACCTCCACCTGGCGCGCGACCTCATCGCCGACGGCACGCTAGACGGGCCGGGCCTGTGGACCTTTGTGCTCGGCGTCAAGTACGGCTTTGCCGCCACGCCCGAGACCCTGCTGTATGCGCGCGACCTGCTGCCGGCGGGTGCCATCTGGTCGGCCTTTGGCATCGGCCGCGCGGAATTTCCGATGGTGGCGCAGGCCTGGCTCTATGGAGGCCATGTTCGCGTGGGAATGGAAGACAACATCTTGCTGGAAAAAGGTGTGCTGGCCTCGAGCAATGCACAACTGGTTGCCAAGGCGGCCGACATCGTGCGCCAGCTGGGGGGCAGCATTGCCAGTGCCCAGGATGTACGTGCCATGCTGAACCTCAAGAAAGTCTAGAGCCCATGGAACAAGCCCATATGTTGCGTGTGCTGGCCAAGGCCCAGGGAATCGATGCACTTGACTTGCACTACCAAGCACAGGACTCGCCAACCCCCGCGGCGGGGGAACTGGTGGTTGAGGTCAGCGCGGCGGCTGTCAATCCGAGCGATGTGAAAGCCACGCTGGGCATCATGCCGCACGCCGTGTTCCCACGCACCCCGGGGCGGGATTTTGCAGGGACGGTGGTTGCGGGGCCGAGTGCCCTGGTGGGCAAGCAGGTCTGGGGCTCCGGCGGCGATGTGGGCATCACCCGCAACGGCAGCCACGCGCGCTATCTGGTGCTGCCGGAGGCTGCCGCGCGCGAAGCGCCCAAGGGCATCAGCCTGGACGAAGCGGGCGCCGTGGGTGTGCCCTTCGTCACGGCGATCGAGGGCTTTCGCCGGGCGGGCGGTGTGCAGCGCGGCCAGACCGTGGTGGTCTTCGGCGCCAACGGCAAGGTGGGGCAGGCGGCAGTCCAGATCGCGGCGCGGGCAGGTGCCCAGGTAATTGCCGTGCAGCGCAGCGACGCGCTCGACGGCTTTGCCAGTGCGCCAGTTGCCGTGGTCAATGCACGCACAGCAGACCCGCTGGCCCGCATCATGGAACTGACGGGCGGGCGCGGCGCGGATCTGGTTTTCAACACGGTGGACCGGGTTTACTGGGAGGTTGCCCATGCGTCCATGGCCAAAGGGGCCAGCCAGATTTTCATCATCGCCACCAAGGGGGAGACGGTGCCTTTTGACTTGTTCCGCTTCTACCGGGGCATGCACAGCTTTGCGGGCATCGACACGCTGGCCCTCGACTGTGTGCGCTCGTGTGAGCTGCTCGACGGCCTGCGCAGCGGCTTCGAGGACGGCAGCCTCCAGCCATTCCCTGTTCTGCCTGCCAACGCGTTGCCGCTCGCGCAGGCGCTGCAAGCCTATCGCCGCGTGCTGGCCGGAACGCCCGAACGAATCGTTTTGCACCCCTGAGCCAAGGACGCCCATGAACATCACCCGATTCGCCGAGGCGCCCACCTATGTGGCCCCCAACCATTTCGACATGCGCTGCCTGCGCCTGCAGGGGCACGAGGCCGGCCCGTCGAAAACGCTGTGGCTGGGCGTCTCGCAGATTGCGCCCGGCGGACATACCAGCCTGGATGCCTCGCCCCTGGAGAAGCACTATGTGGTGCTCGAGGGAGAGCTGACCCTGGTCAGCGAACTGGGCGGGCTGCAGACCGAGTCCGTCTTGCGCCGCCATGATTCGGCCTGTTTCGCGCCTGGCGAGAAGCGCCAGCTCGTGAACCGCAGCAGCGAAACGGCCAGCATCCTGCTGGCCATGCCCTATCCGCCATCCAGCCCTGCCAGCAACACCGCCAACCCCACGGAGACAACCCGATGAACCGCAGACAACTCCTCCTCGGCGCAGCGACCACCGCCCTTGCGCTGCCCCCGCTGTCGGCTTTCGCGCAGGCCAGCGACTGGCCCAAACAAAGCATCCGCCTCGTGGTGCCCTTTACCGCGGGCAGCGGAACCGACATAGTGGCGCGGGCTCTGTCCGATCGCCTCTCGATGGCGCTGGGCCAGTCGGTCATCGTCGACAACAAACCGGGTGCCGGTGGAACCATCGGCGCCAACCAGGTGGCCAAGGCGGGACCCGACGGCTATACCCTGCTGGTGCACTCGTCCGGCCACGTAGTCAACCCGGCGATCTACCCGAACCTGCCTTACGACACGCTCAAGGACCTCAGCGGCGTCAGCACGCTCGCCAGCTTGCCCAACCTGCTGGTGGTCTCGCCTGCCAAGGGCTACAAGGACCTCAAGGATCTGGTCGCCCGAGTCAAGGCCAAACCCGATGGTTTCAACTACGGCTCGGCGGGCACGGGCTCGGCCACCCACATCAATGCCGAGAAATTCCGCGTGGCAGCGGGCATCACGGCCACGCACATCCCGTTTCGCGGCACACCAGAGGCCCTGACCGAAGTCATGAGCGGCCGGATTGACTGGTTCTTTGCGCCCATCGTCTCGGCCCTACCCCTGGTGCGCGAGGGCAAGTTGCAGGCCCTGGCAGTTGGAACGCCCAGGCGCTCGGAGTTCCTGCCCCAGGTGCCGACCACGGTAGAAGAGGGATTCCCCGGTTCGGAATACACCTTTTGGGTCGGGCTGCTAGCGCCGTCCGGCACGCCGCGCCCGGTTGTGGAGCGGCTCAATGCCGAGGTGGTGAAGATTCTGGCGACCAAGGAGTTCAAGGCCCGCATGGAGAACATCGGAGCCGAACCCATGCCGATCGGCGCTGCAGCATTTGATGCTTTCATCAAGGCGGAAACCGAGTCCTCTGCGCGTCTGGTGCAAGCGGCGGGCATCAAGGCCAACTAGGGCGGCCTCAAAAATCGGCGAGGTTGCGCAGCGAGGCTTCGATGGCCGCAGCCGTTGCTATGGGCTTTTCCATCGGAAACAGGTGGCTTCCATCAAGCATCATGCGCCGGCCCCCGGTGATGGCCTTGGTCATGGTCATGCCGACTTGCTGCATCTCGAGTGAACGCGTGCCGCCGATGAAGGCCACAGGGCATTGCAGGGGGTGGCGTTTGAGCAGGCGGTCGAGGTTGTCGGGCAAGGTGTTGTAGATGGCGGTTTCAATTTCGCGCCGGAAGTCCAGATGCCACTTGCCGTCTTCGCCCGCATGCATGGCCTTATGCACATAGTCGGAGAGCACCTGCGCGTCCCAAGGGGCAAAAGCCCTCTTGCTGCGAAAGTGGATCAATGCCGCGTCGGCATCGGGCCAGCTGGTGCGCCGCGCCTTGCTGACCGCGCCGGGGGACACCGAGCCCACCAGTTGCGCGCTCTTGATAACGCCCAAGGTCGTGGCACGCCAGCCACCGAGGATCGGCGAATCGAGCAGTAGCACACCACGCGCGAGTTCCGGGTGGCGCGCGGCACACATCAGACTCAGGAAACCGCCCAGCGAGTGGCCGACCAAGAAAGCTGCCTGGCCTGACTTTTGGACTTCCTTGCGGGCAAAGTCGGCCAGCTGCTGGACCATGAAGGGCCAGTTGTCTGTGACAGGGTAGTTCGGATCATGGCCGAATTTTTCGACGGCCCGGACAGTGAATCCGCGTTTTTTCAGGCTGGCGAACAGTACGCCATAGGTACTGGCGGGAAAGCTGTTTGCATGCGAAAAAACGAGGAGTTCGCTCAAATCAGTTTCTCGGTCTCGTTGGTGATCTTGCGCAGGGTCTTGGCGCGCACGCCATCGACCCGCAGCGGGACATCGGTCTTGTCGCCATTCCAGACCGGGTCTTCGATGCTGTCGAACACTTCGCGCAGCTTGTTGCCCCAGCTGCCGCGCAGCATCTGCATGTAGGGGTTGTTGTCGTCGATGCAGATGATCTTGTCGGTCTTGAGCTGGCCCGCTTCGTAGACCACCAGATCGAGCGGCAGGCCGACGGAGAGGTTGGACTTGAGCGTGGAATCCATCGAGACCAGGGCGCACTTGGCCGCTTCGTCGAGCGGAGTGTCAGGCGTGATCACGCGGTCGAGCACGGGCTTGCCGTATTTGGATTCACCGATCTGGAAGTACTGCGTCTCGGGTGTGGCTTCGATGAAGTTGCCCGCCGAATACACTTGGAACAGGCGCATGCCTTCGCCCTTGATCTGGCCGCCAAAGATGAGCGAGACATTGAAGTCCACGCCGGAAGCCTTGAGTGCGGCTGCGTCGCGCTCGTAGACGTGGCGCACCGCTGCGCCGAGCACGCGCGTGGCGTCGAACATGCTCTTGGCGTTCCAGATCGTGATGGGCTCGCTCTCGTCGTATTCCTTGAGTTTTTCGACCTGCAGGATTTCCCGCACCGACTGCGAGATGCTCAGGTTGCCAGCCGACAGCAGGACCATGAAGCGGTCGCCGGGCTTTTCGTAGACGATCATCTTGCGGTAGGTGCTGATCTGGTCCAGCCCGGCATTGGTGCGCGAGTCGGACAGGAACACGAGGCCCGCGTTGAGTTTGATGGCGCAGCAGTAGGTCATAGTGTGGAGCCCAGTTTCTTGAGTTGGTATAAAGCCTCGAGCGCCTCCCTCGGGCTCAAAGCGTCGGGGTCTATTGTCGCCAATCGGGCCTCGACCGGGCTGGGCTCGGCCTGCGCGGCCGGCGGCGGCGGGGCGAAGAGGTCGACCTGATCACGCGATTGCTCCTGGCTCGCCTCGAGTGCGGCCAGCGCGTGGCGGGCGTGGCTCACCACCGCGCCAGGTATGCCCGCCAAGCGCGCGACCTGTATGCCATAGCTGCGGCTGGCGGGGCCGGGTTCGATGGCGTGTAGGAAAACGATGCTGCTGCCGCTTTCGGTGGCGCTCACGTGGACGTTCTGCGCGGCGTGGTGCTTGGCCGGGAATTCGGTGAGCTCGAAGTAATGCGTGGCGAACAGGGTGAAGGCCTGCGTGCGGTCGTGCAAGTGGCTGGCGATGCCACTGGCCAGGGCGAGGCCGTCGAAGGTGCTGGTGCCGCGGCCGATCTCGTCCATCAGCACCAGGCTCTGGGGCGTGGCACCGTGCAGGATCTGCGCCGCCTCAGTCATCTCCAGCATGAAGGTCGATTGGGCATTGGCCAGGTCGTCTGCGGCACCGATGCGCGTGTGGATGGCATCCACCGGCCCAAGGCGGCAGGCGGCGGCTGGAACATAGGAGCCCATGCTTGCCAGGAGCACGATCAGTGCCACCTGGCGCATATAGGTGGACTTGCCGCCCATGTTGGGGCCGGTGATGACCTGCATGCGGGCCTTGGGCCCGAGCCGGCAATCGTTGGCAATGAAGCCTGTTCCGGCCCCTCCCACGATGCCTTGCGAACCAGCCAGTTCAGCCAGCCGCGCTTCGACCACCGGGTGCCGGCCCTGCGTGATGTCAATGCAGGGCTCTTTGACGAATGTGGGGCAGCACCAGCCCAGGGTCAGCGAGCGCTCGGTCAGCGCGGCCAGCGCGTCGAGCGTGGCGATGGCCGTGGCGAGTTGTGTGAGGGCCGGTACAAACTCCTGCAGGGCATCGAGTACCTGCTCATAAAGAAACTTCTCGCGCGCCAGGCTGCGCTCCTGGGCCGAGAGGGCCTTGTCCTCGAAGGCCTTGAGCTCGGGCGTGATGAAGCGCTCGGCGTTCTTTAGGGTCTGGCGGCGCCGGTAGTCGTCGGGCACCTTGCTGGCTTGGCCCTGGGTAACCTCGATGTAAAAGCCGTGCACCTTGTTGAACTGCACGCGCAGGTTGGGGATACCGGTGCGCTCGCGTTCGCGCACCTCGAGCGCCAGCAGGAAGTCATCGCAGTTGGTCGTGATGGCGCGCAGCTCGTCGAGTTCGGCGTCAAAGCCCTCGGCGATGACGCCACCGTCGCGCACCAGGGCAGCGGGATCGGGCATGATGGCGCGCACCAGAAGCCCGGCGCAGCCCGCCGGCGGCTGCAGAAAACCAGAAATATGCGACAAAAGTGCCGATTTTCCGCACGGAAGCTGCGTGAGATGCTCTGATTTTTGTAGCGCAGCCTGCAGGGCGAAGAGCTCGCGCGGGCGCACCTGGCGCAGCGCGATGCGCGCGGCAATGCGCTCCACGTCACTGGTGTTACGCAGCAGGCTGCGGGCGCGCTGCATGGCGGTGCCGTTGTCCTGGCGCAGGCTGTCGATGGCCTCCAATCTCGCACTGGCCGTGCCGCGCTCCCGCTCGGGCGCCAGCAACCAGGCGCGCAAGGCGCGGCTGCCCATGCCCGTCATGCAGGTATCCAGCAGCGAGAACAGCGTGGGCGCATCCTCGCCGCGCAGGGTTTGCGTGAGCTCCAGGTTTCGCCGCGTGCTGCCAGGCAGGTGCACCAGCGCGTCGCTGCGCTCAACCTGCAGGCCGCGCACATGGGCCAGTGCCCGGCCCTGGGTGTGCTCGGCATAGGCCAGCAGGGCGGAAGCGGCCGCGTGCGCTTCCGGCAGATCCTGTGCGCTGAAGGCCTGCAGCGAGGCGGTCTGCAACTGCTCGCAGAGCTTGCGTTGGCCCAGGCCCGCATCAAATTGCCAAGCCGGGCGCGGCGTGAGCGAGAAGCCCTTCTGCGCCTTGAGGCTTTTGAGCTGGGCTTCAAGGCGCAGCGATACGTCGGCACCATAGAGCAGCTCGGAAGGTGCGATGCTCTCCACCCAGCCGGCCAGCGCATCGCTTTCGCAGCGCGCCAGCTGGATGCGCGACTGGGTCAGCGCCAGCCAGGCCAGGCCGATGGTGTTGCGCGGGCCGACCGAAATGGCCAGCAGGGTGGCGTCGGTCTTGTCGCTCAACAGTTCGGAGTCGGTTAGGGTGCCGGGCGTGACAACCCGCGTGACCTTGCGTTCCACCGGCCCCTTGCTGGCACCCACCTCGCCGACCTGTTCGGCAATCGCAACGGATTCGCCCATCTTGATGAGGCGCGCCAGATAGCCCTCGACCGAATGGAAGGGCACACCCGCCATGACGACGGGCTCACCCGCCGACTGGCCGCGCTGGGTCAGGGTGATGTCGAGCAGGCGCGCGGCTTTCTCGGCGTCGGCAAAAAACAGCTCGTAAAAATCGCCCATCCGGTAGAACACCAGAGTGCCGGGGTACTCTGCCTTGATGGCGAAGTACTGGGCCATCATGGGCGTGTGGCCAGCGCTTTCGGCTGGCGCTGGCTTGCTCACGCTGGTGTTCGCCTGGAGATCCATCGCGTGCTGGCCGACGCTTGCCTACTCAGAAGGGCGCAGGCCCAGGGTGGTCTGCGCGCCCAATTGCTGGCGCACGGCGGCTTTTTCGCCCGCCGCTGCGAACTTGGAGTATTTGCCCAGCAGGCCGACCAATTGTCCGTAGACCTTGGGGTTGGCTGCCACGCATTCACGCTGTTCGAGGAAGTCGGCGTCGCCGCTGAAATTGCCGATCAGGCCTCCAGCCTCCTGCACCAGCAGGGACCCCGCAGCCACGTCCCAGGGCGAGAGTCCGGTTTCAAAGAAGCCGTCGGAAAAGCCCGCGGCCACATAGGCCAAGTCGAGCGCGGCAGCGCCGGGCCGGCGCATGGCACCGGTGCGCTGCATCACGTCGCCGAACATGGCCAAGTATTTGGGGAAGTCGTCACCGGGCCGGAACGGAAAGCCCGTGGAGACCAGACAGTCGGCCAGGCGGATTCGCTTGGACACGCGCAGGCGGCGGTCGTTCAGGTAGGCACCGCGCCCGCGGGTGGAGGCAAACAGGTCATTGCGGGTGGGGTCGTAAACCACGGCCTGCTCCATTTGCCAACCGGCTTTCTTGCGCTCGGCCAAGGCAATGCTCACGCAATAGACCGGAAAGCCGTGGATGAAATTGGTGGTGCCATCAAGCGGGTCGATGATCCAGACGAAGTCGGAGTCCTTGGCGCCGTGCTCCTTGCCCGACTCTTCGGCCCAGATGCCATGCCCGGGGTAGGCCGTAAGCAGGGTTTCAATGATGGCCTGTTCGCTGGCGTGGTCCACTTCGGTGACGTAGTCGTTCACCTGCTTCTGGTTGATGCGCACCGACTCGATGTCGAGCGCGGCGCGGTTGATGATGGCGCCAGCGGCGCGCGCGGCCTTGATGGCCACATTGAGCATGGGATGCAGGTTAGGCGACATAAATTGTGAAGAACCAAAGTGGGCAGGCGCACGATCACGCAAGCGATAAGGGATTTTCCCACGAAACGGCCCCAGGCCTCCAGGGGGCCGGTCCGAGCGGGTACCATCGGCGACCAATACTATGGCCAGCAAGTCCCACCGCCCGCAAACCCTCCCCGAAGTCAACATCTCCGAATACGACGGCGTGCGCAGCCTGCATCTGGGCACAGAGTGGGTCCAGGGCACGATGACGGTGCGCGAGCCGTTCGAGATCGAGCTGGAATATGTGCAGCGCATGATGGCCTGGCTGCTCTTTGTGGAGCCCAATTCGGTGCCCTGGCGCCATGCCATGCAGCTGGGACTGGGGGCTGCAAGCCTGACCAAGTTCTGCTACAAACGACTGCGCATGCAGACCACGGCGATTGAGCTCAATCCGCAGGTCGAGGCGGTCTGCCGGGCCTGGTTCAAGCTGCCGCCCGACGACATCCGCCTGAGCGTGGTGCTGGCCGACGCGGCGCAGGAGATCCGCAAGCCGCAGTGGCAGGGCAAGGTGGATGCCCTGCAGGTGGATTTGTATGACCACGAAGCCGCGGCCCCCGTCCTCGACAGCGCCGCCTTTTATGCCGATTGCCGCGCCCTCCTTACAGACGAGGGCTGCATCACGGTCAACCTCTTCGGGCGCACGTCGAGCTATGCGAGCAGTCTGGAACGCATGGCCGAGGCCTTTGGGGAGCGTGCGCTCTGGGCCTTCAAGCCGACGCGGGAAGGCAACACCGTCGTGCTGGCGCAGCGCCAGGCGACCCGTCCCGGGCGCGCGGCACTTGCCGAACGGGCCCAAACCATCCACACTCAGTGGCAATTGCCTGCAGCCAAGTGGCTCAAGGTGTTTAAACCCGTCCTGCCATGAACGCTGTTCTCCCTCCCAAGCGCACTGCGGCTTCCCCCAAGCCGGCGCTCTCCATTCCGTACCTTGGCCCGGTGGACTGGCGCCGCATGGTCGAGTGGCTGGCGGCGGACGGCGTCATCACAGCGGCCGAAGCCGACCGGACCATCGCCCGCTGTTCCCAGGCCGAGAGTGCCCAGAACCCCCTGGTGCGCCTTGCCAATGTCGCCATGCAGCGGGCCAGCGACGGCAAGGCACTGGACATCGAGTCACTGACCCAATACCTTGCCTCGCGGGCAGGGCTGGACTATCTGCGCATTGATCCGCTCAAGGTGGATGTGGGCAAGGTCTCGGACACCATGAGTGCCGCCTATGCCGAGCGCCACAAGGTGCTGCCGGTGCAGGTCACGTCCGGCGAAGTAGTCGTGGCCACGGCTGAACCCTTCGTGACCGACTGGATCGCCGAGGTCGAGCGCCAGGCGCGCCGCAAGGTCCGCGTGGTGGTAGCCAATCCGCTGGACATCCACCGCTTTACCGTCGAGTTCTATGCACTGGCCAAGTCGGTGCGCGCTGCTGTCAAGGCCGGCGGCAATGCGGGCGCGGCCAGTTTCGAGCAGTTGGTGGAACTGGGCAAGGGCAACAAGGCCCTGGACGCGAACGATCAGGGCGTGGTCCAGGTGGTGGACTGGCTCTGGCAATACGCCTTTGACCAGCGGGCCAGCGACATCCACCTTGAGCCGCGGCGTGAGCAGGGCGTGATCCGCTTTCGCATCGACGGGGTGCTGCACCCGGTCTACCAGATGCCCATCACGGTCATGAACGCCATGACGGCGCGCATCAAGCTGCTGGGGCGCATGGACGTGGTGGAAAAGCGCCGCCCGCAGGATGGCCGCATCAAGACGCGCAACCCGCGCGGCGACGAAATCGAAATGCGCCTTTCCACCCTGCCCACGGCGTTTGGCGAGAAGATGGTCATGCGCATTTTTGACCCCGATACCGCGGTGAAAGACCTCGACGCCCTTGGCTTCAGCCAGCACGATTCCAGCCGCTGGGAAGAACTGGTCAAGCGCCCCTACGGCATCATTCTGGTGACCGGCCCCACCGGTTCGGGCAAGACCACCACGCTGTATTCCACCCTCAAGCGCTTGGCCACCGAGGAAGTCAATGTCAGCACGGTGGAAGACCCGATCGAAATGATCGAGCCCTCGTTCAACCAGACCCAGGTTCAGACGCAACTGGATTTCGGCTTTTCGGAGGGCCTGCGCGCCCTGATGCGTCAGGACCCGGACATCATCATGGTGGGCGAAATCCGCGACCTGGCCACCGCCGACATGGCCGTGCAGGCCGCGCTCACCGGGCATCTGGTGTTCAGCACCCTGCATACCAATGACGCCCCATCGGCCATCAGCCGCCTGATGGAGCTGGGCGTGCCGCCGTACCTGATCAATGCGACCATGCTCGGTGTCCTGGCCCAGCGCCTGGTGCGCACCCTGTGTGCCCAGTGCAAGCAGAAAGACGATGCGGCCTCGCGCGAGGCCCTGAGCGAGATGGTCAAGCCCTGGCAGATCAACGGCGGGTTCCGTCCCTACAAGCCGGTGGGCTGTGTCGACTGCCGTATGACCGGCTATATGGGGCGCATGGGCCTTTACGAACTCTTGACAGTCAGTGAGGCTTTCAAGGCCAAGGTCAATGAATCGCCAAGCATGGATGTGCTGCGCCGCCAGGCTGTTGCCGATGGCATGCGCCCCCTGCGTCTGGCCGGTGCCCTAAGGGTGGCCGAGGGGCTGACGACGATTGAGGAGGTGCTCAGTACCACGCCGCCCATCGAGCCCTGAGCGCGGGCGCCATGGCGGTGCATTTACCTAGGTGGAATCCACATGGTACATAACTTCACAAATTATGAAAATAGTGAAGTTAAGTAAACCACAAGGAGACTCCGCTGTGCATATCAAAAGTCAGAAGGACTTTTTCTCCGGCCTCATGTTCACGGGGGTAGGCATTGCCTTCGCCTGGGGTGCCACGACCTACTCCGTAGGCCAGGGCGCGCGTATGGGTCCGGGCTACTTTCCGCTCATGCTGGGTGTGGTGATGGCCCTGCTGGGTGCTGCCGTCACATTCAAGTCGCTGGTGGTCGAAACCCCGGGCGGTGACAAGATCGGCAAGTGGGCTTGGCGGCCCCTGTGCTACATCATTGCCGCCAATCTGCTGTTCGGCGTGCTGCTGGGCGGCCTGCCCAGCATCAAGCTGCCCGCCATGGGCATGGTTGCCGCAATTTACGGCCTGACCATTGTGGCGGCCAGGGCGGGAACCGAGTTCAAGCTCAAGGAAGTGCTCATTCTGGCCACAATCCTGGCTGTGGGCAGCTATCTGGCCTTCATCGTGCTGCTCAAATTGCAGATCCCGGTGTGGCCGACCTTCATCGTTGGTTAAGGGGAGATCACGATGGAACTGCTCTCCAACCTGGCCCTTGGTTTTGGCGTGGCCTTCACGCCCATCAACCTGATCTACGCCTTCATCGGCTGCATCCTGGGCACGCTCATCGGGGTCCTGCCTGGCATCGGCCCCGTGGCCACCATTGCCATGCTGCTGCCCGCCACCTATGCGCTACCGCCGGTCTCGGCCCTCATCATGCTGGCCGGCATCTACTACGGCGCGCAATACGGCGGCTCCACCACCGCCATCCTGGTCAACCTGCCGGGGGAGTCCTCGTCGGTGGTGACCTGTATTGACGGCTACCAGATGGCGCGCCAGGGCAGGGCAGGGCCCGCCCTGGCGGCTGCGGGCCTGGGCTCGTTCTTCGCGGGCTGCGTGGGCACGCTCATCCTGGCGGCCTTTGCGCCCGTGCTCACCGAGCTGGCCTTCAAGTTCGGCCCAGCCGAGTATTTCTCGCTCATGATCATGGGCCTGATCGGTGCCGTGGTGCTGGCCTCGGGTTCCCTCCTCAAGGCCATCGCCATGGTCGTGCTCGGCCTGCTGCTCGGTCTGGTGGGCACGGATGTGAATTCCGGCCTGGCACGCTACAGCTTCGATATCCCCGAACTGACCGACGGCATCGGCTTTGTGGCCATCGCCATGGGCGTGTTCGGCTACGGCGAAATCATCAGCAATCTCTCGCAGCCCGATGACGAGCGCGAAGTCTTTACGGCCAAGGTGCAGGGCCTGTTCCCGACCAAGCAGGACTTCAAGGATATGGCTCCTGCCGTCCTGCGTGGCACGGCCCTGGGTTCCGTGCTCGGCGTGTTGCCCGGTGGGGGTGCCTTGCTGGCCGCTTTTGCAGCCTACACGCTCGAGAAAAAAATCAAGATGAAGCCCGGTGAAGTGGCTTTCGGCAAGGGCAACATTCGCGGTGTGGCATCGCCTGAGTCGGCCAACAACGCCGGTGCCCAAACCTCGTTCATCCCCCTGCTCACTCTGGGCATTCCGCCCAATGCCGTGATGGCGCTGATGGTGGGCGCGATGACCATCCACAACATCCAGCCTGGTCCGCAGGTCATGACCAGCAATCCGCAGCTGTTCTGGGGCCTGATCGCCTCCATGTGGATCGGCAACCTGATGCTGGTGATCCTGAACCTGCCCCTGATCGGCATGTGGATTAAGCTGCTGACGGTGCCTTACCGCTACCTGTTCCCGGCGATCGTTCTGTTCTGCGCCATTGGCGTGTATTCCACCAACAACAACACCTTCGACATCTGGCTGGTGGGGGCCTTTGGCGTGATCGGCTACCTTTTTGCCAAGATCGGCTGTGAGCCCGCGCCCCTGCTGCTGGGTTTCATCCTAGGCCCCATGATGGAAGAAAACCTGCGCCGTGCCCTGCTGCTCTCGCGCGGCGACTGGCTGGTGTTCGTCACGCGGCCCTTGTCCGCCGGGCTGCTGGTGGCAGCGTTGGCTTTGCTGACCATCGTGCTGCTGCCAGCGGTCAAGAGCAAACGCGAAGAGGCATTCGTCGAGGACTAGGCAGGTCACATACGTGCCGATTTTCAGGGCGCCGGTTGGCAACAACCGGCGCCTTGGTCATTGCGGATTTGCAAAGGGCCAATCGGCTGGGTAACAATCTGGCCAAGAGGAGCCTATGCCACTGACCCAATACCCCCAGCGCCAGGCGCTGCACAACGAAATCCATGCACGTCCCCCGGAGGCCGTGGTTGCGCCAGTGGCAATCTCCCATGTGGTGATGCTCGCCGATGCCACGCAGCGCGAGGCCAGCCGGGCCCACTTGGCTGAATTGCTGCGCAATCAGCACCTGAGCCAGCCCGGGCCCGGGTCCACGCATATCCGGATGGACCTGGGCCAGTTCCGCATCCGCTGGGAACTGCACACTGAGTTTGTCACCTGGACTTTCATGCGCCTGCTTGATGCGCCGCCCTTTGCTGACCAAGAGCCTGCGACGGCCATCCAGGTGGTGCCGCAGGCCTGGCTGGCGGCCCTGCCTGGCCAGTGCCTGGCGAGCCTGCACCTGTGGGTTTTGTCGAGTGCCAGCGCCGGTACCGACGCCCTGGTGCGCCAGGTGCTGCACGAGGACACGCTGGTTGCGTCGACGGTGGCCGACGGCTACGGCGAGGTCTATACCGACTTTGCGATCCATGCCGACGGTTTTTCGCGCATGGTGCTGCTGGCCGGTTCGGTGGCGCCCCGGCGACTGGGGCGCATCGTGCAGCAACTGCTCGAGATTGAAACCTACCGCATGGCCGCCTTGATGGGCCTGCCGGCCGCGCGCGAGGCCTCGGCTGTGCTGTCCAGCGCCGAGCGGGAACTGGCGGCGCTGGCCGATTCCATCCGCACCGCCAGCCGCGATGAAGAGCCCCAGTTGCTGGACCGCTTGACGCGCCTGGCCGGCCAGGTCGAGAGCCAGTACGCAGCCAGCCACTCGCGTTTTTCCGCCAGCAGCGCCTATTTCGAACTGGTGGACAAGCGCATTGCCGATATCGCCGAGTCGCGTCTGGCTGGCCTGCAGACCATCCGCGAATTCATGGACCGCAGGCTCTCGCCAGCGCGCAGCACCTGCGAATGGGCCACGCGCCGCCAGGACGCACTTTCGCAGCGCGTCTCGCGCATCAGCAACCTGCTGCGCACCCGCGTCGAAATCGAGCAGCAGCAAAGCAGCAAGGAGCTGCTGGGCACCATGAACCGGCGGCAGGACCTGCAACTCCAGCTGCAGTCCACCGTCGAAGGCCTGTCGGTTGCGGCCATCACCTATTACATCGTGGGCCTAGTCTATTACGGCGCGCGCGGAGCGCAAAAGCTGGGCTGGCCGCTCAGCCCCGAAATCAGCGCTGCCGCTGCCATTCCTGTCGTGGCGATCTTCCTGTGGCTGATGCTGCGGCGCATGCACCGGCGCATGTTCAAGACCGGCGGCCATTGAAGCCCGGGCGCAGGGATAATGGCGCCATGCATTTCCACTTCGACAACCCCTACACCTCCACCCGCCTGCCCGTTTTTGCGCGCAACGTGGTTTCCACCTCCCATCCGCTGGCTTCGCAGGCCGGCCTGCGCATGCTGTGGCGCGGCGGCAATGCGGTGGATGCCGCAATTGCAGCGGCTGCGGTCATAACGATCACCGAACCGGTGAGCAACGGCCTGGGCAGCGACGCCTTCGGCATCATCTGGGACGGCAAGGCCCTGCATGGCCTCAACGCATCGGGGCGCGCACCGGAAAGCTGGACGCCCGAATACTTCAGCCGCAAATACGGCGGCCAGGCCAATCCGCCCAAGCGCGGGTTCGATTCCGTAACGGTGCCTGGCGCTGTGGCCAGCTGGGTAGCCCTGAGCGAGCGCTTTGGCAAGCTGCCCTTTGCCGACCTGCTCGAGCCGGCGATCGAGGTTGCCGAGCGCGGCTACCTGTTGCCCGTGGTGGTGCAGCAGAAATGGGCCGCAGCCACGCCGGAAATGCAAAGCCTCCCCGGTTTTGCCAGCAGCTTTCTGCCCTGGGGGCGCGCGCCCCATGTGGGTGAGTTGTTCCAGTTCAAGGCGGCGGCGCGGGGCCTGCGCGCCATTGCTGCAAGCAAGGGTGCGGCTTTCTATGGTGGCGAAATCGCCCAGGCCATCGAGCGCTTTTCTGCCGAACATGGCGGCAGCATCAAGGCCAGTGATTTCGCGGCCTACCAGCCGGAATGGGTCACACCAATCGCCAAGAACTACCGCGGCTACACCCTGCATGAAATCCCCCCCAATGGCCAGGGCATCGCAGCCCTGATTGCCCTAGGCATCCTCGACCATTTCGACGTGGGTTCGCTGGCTGTAGATGGTGTGGATTCCCAGCACCTGCAGATTGAGGCCATGAAGCTGGCTTTCGCCGATGTCTACCGCTATGTGGCCGAGCCATCGTCAATGGAGGTGACGGCCGATCAAATGCTCGATGGCAGCTACCTCAAGTCCCGCGCACAATTGATCGACATGAACAAGGCTCAGGACTTCGGCGCGGGCAACCCGGTCAAGGGCGGCACCATCTACCTCAGCGCCGCCGACGAAAACGGCATGATGGTCAGCTTCATCCAGAGCAACTACATGGGCTTTGGCTCCGGCTGTGTCGAGCCCACCTTCGGCATCAGCCTACAAAACCGCGGCCACGGTTTCAGTCTGGAGGCCAAGGGCCACAACCCGGCCAATCTGGTGGCGCCGGGCAAGCGGCCCTTCCACACCATCATCCCGGCCTTCCTCACCAAGGACGGCAAGCCGGTCATGAGCTACGGCGTGATGGGCGCCAACATGCAGCCCCAGGGCCATATGCAGACCCTGGTGCGCATGATCGACTACCAGCAGAGCCCGCAGGCCGCCTGCGACGCGCCGCGCTGGCGCTACAACGCCGGCCTTGAGATCAATGTCGAGGCTGCCATGAAAGCCAGCACCGTCCAGGGCCTGGCCGCGCGCGGGCACCGCATGGAGGTCATCAACGATTCCTACCAGGACTTCGGCTCCGGTCAGTTCATCTGGCTCGCCGGCGACCCGAAAGTGCAGGGCTATATTGCCGCCAGTGATTCGCGACGCGACGGCCTGGCGGCAGGTTTCTAGGAGCCGCCTTGTCACGCCCGTTGGAAGCAAATCGGCTGGCAGCGGCCGAAAACAGGCCGTCGCCAGCTGTTAAAAAAGTAGCAAACGCGGGCCGTAGCGCGGGCCTGCTGATGGCCGTGATCGGTGCCATCGGATTCAGCGGCAAGGCCATCATTGTCAAACTGGCCTACCGCCACGGCGTTGACGCTGTCACCCTCATCATGTACCGCATGTTGTTTGCACTGCCGCTGTTCGCCGTGATGGCCTGGTGGGCCAGCCGGGGCAAGCCGGCGCTGACGCGCAAGGACTGGCTGGGCGTACTGGGCCTGGGTTTCACCGGCTATTACCTCGCCAGCTTCGCGGACTTCGCCGGCCTGCAGTACATCAGCGCCAGCCTGGAGCGGCTGATCCTGTATCTCAACCCCACCATCGTGCTCCTGCTGGGTTGGGCGCTTTACGGCAAGCACGTGGGCCTGCGCCAGATCGGCGCCATGGCCTTGAGCTATGCGGGCATCTGTGTGGTGTTCGCGCACGAACTGCAATTGGCCGGTGCCGGCACCGCCATGGGAACCCTGCTGGTATTCATTAGTGCTGTGACCTATGCGATGTATCTGGTCTACAGCGGCGAGCTGGTCAAGCGCC
>Ga0007834_1000171_pt1 | contig 22724 bp, 22 predicted proteins | sample CryBogCBE06Nov07_FD_71233 | JGI IMG/M metagenome (GOLD analysis project Ga0007834, IMG submission 71233) | Freshwater microbial communities from Crystal Bog, Wisconsin, USA - CBE06Nov07 | ecosystem: Environmental > Aquatic > Freshwater > Lake | place: Crystal Bog, Wisconsin, USA | collected...
GCCGCCCTTGCCGCGGCCACCGGCATGGATTTGCGCCTTGACCACCCACACGGGGCCGCCCAGCTTTTGCGCCGCTTCAACTGCTTCCTGCACGGTGAAGGCCGCGATGCCCCGTGGCACAGGGACACCAAAATGACGCAGGATTTCCTTGGCTTGGTATTCGTGAATCTTCATGAGGACTTTCTCAGGAATGGATGATTTTCGCCACGGTGCACGCTTTGGGGAGGCAACGCACTGGACACAGCAGCCGCGAACTGTATCATGTTGCAACGCACAAACCTTGTGCTTGCCTTACTGACAAACCGACCCATGGCCAAAGTATTTATTGATGGCGAAGCCGGCACAACAGGGCTGCAAATCCGCCAGCGCCTGGAGGCCATGCCTGCGATCGAGCTGCTCAGCATTGATCCGCAGTTGCGCAAGGACCCGGGCGCCAAACGGGCCCTGCTCCAGCGGGCCGATCTGGTCGTGCTTTGCCTGCACGACGATGCGGCGCGGGAGACCGTAGCCTCGATCCAAGCCCTGCCGGACAGGAAACCCCGGGTCATCGACGCATCGTCGGCGCACCGCACGGCTCCTGGCTGGGTCTATGGCTTTCCAGAGCTCTCAGCTGCACAGACCCAGGCGATTCGAACCGCGCCCCTGGTTTCCAACCCGGGTTGCTTTCCCACCGGGGGCATTGCCCTGTTGCGCCCCTTGGTCGATGCGGGCCTCGTTCCGCGCGACTACCCCATCGTGATGCAGGGCTTCTCCGGCTACTCGGGTGGGGGCCGGCAGATGATCGAGGCCTATGAGGTGGCCAAGTCCGCGCCGCCGCTGGAGGTGTATGGCCTGGGGCTTCACCACAAGCATGTGCCCGAACTCCACCTTTACTCGGGGCTTTCGCGCCGGCCGGTTTTCGTGGCCTCGGTTGCCAACTTCCACACCGGCATGATCGACCAGATCAGTCTGCATCTGGACCTGCTCAAGGGCGTGCGCTCGATCCGCCAACTCGATGACGCATTGCGCGCCCACTATGCGGGCTCGCAATGGGTTCGCGTGGTTGCGCCGGAGGCCAGCGGGCGGCTGGAGCCCACCGCCCTGAATGGCACCAACTTCCTGGAACTGGGCGTCTATGGCGACGACGCCCTGGGGCAGGCCGTGTTGACCGCCCGCTATGACAACCTGGGCAAGGGCGCCAGCGGCGCCGCTGTCCAGAACCTCCAGCTGATGCTGGGGCTTTAGTCGTCTGCGTCGGCCACCACCCGGCGAATCAGCTCTGGCGCAAAGCCGCGGGTAGCCAGAAAGCGCATCTGGCGGCTGCGGCCTGCCGCATCGCTGGCCGGCACGCCGAATTTCTTGCGCCAGACCTCCCGTGCGCGCTCCAGCTCGGTTTCCTTGAGGCGGGCAGCAGCCACGGCGATGGCTTCGGGCTCGACGCCCTTGGCCCGCAACTCCTGCACCACCCGGGCCGTGCCCAGCTTTGCACCGCGCCGCCAGGCCAGTGACTCGGCCACGCGCTGCTCGCTGATGAAATCCTTGGCCTGCAGCGCATCCAGCACCGCTGCCAGCTCCTGCGCGCTGGCGGCATGCACGGCCAGCTTGCGCTCAAGCTCGACGCGCGAATGCTCGCGCGCTGCCAACAGGCGCAGTGCCCGGCCCTTGAGTGAGAGCGCGGGCGGGCTGCGCTTGGCCGGGGGATTGGCGCTGTCCATCAATTTGCTACAGAATTAATAGTCGACTGCGCACTGTTTATGACAGATTCCGGGCTTTTTTATTCCGATTCGGTAGTTGCAGCAGCCAGCAAAGGGATCCCCAGTGATTCGCGCACCTTGTTTTCGATCTCGTAGGAGAGTTCGGGATTTTCGCGCAGGAATTCGCGGGCGTTGTCGCGGCCCTGGCCGATTTTCTCGCCGTTGTAGGCATACCAGGCACCCGACTTCTCGAGGATGCGGGCGTTCACGCCCATGTCGATGATCTCCCCGTGGCGGCTAATGCCCTCGCCAAACAGGATGTCGAACTCGGCCGTCTTGAACGGGGGCGCCACCTTGTTCTTGACCACCTTGACCTTGGTCTCGTTGCCGATGGCGTCGTCGCCCTTCTTGATGGTGCCGGTGCGGCGGATGTCCAGGCGGACCGAGGCGTAGAACTTCAGCGCGTTGCCGCCGGTGGTGGTTTCGGGGCTGCCGAACATGACGCCGATCTTCATGCGGATCTGGTTGATGAAGATGACCATGCAGTTGGCCTTCTTGATGGTGGCAGTGAGCTTGCGCAGGGCCTGGCTCATGAGCCGGGCCTGCAGGCCGGGCAGGGAGTCGCCCATTTCGCCTTCCAGCTCGGCCTTGGGGGTAAGGGCGGCCACCGAGTCGATCACGATCAGATCAACCGCGCCGGAGCGGGTGAGCGAGTCCACGATTTCCAGGGCCTGCTCGCCAGTGTCGGGCTGGGAGATCAGCAGGTCCTGCAGGTTCACACCGAGTTTTTGTGCGTACTGAATGTCCAGCGCGTGCTCGGCATCGACAAAGGCGCAGGTGCCGCCCTGCTTTTGCATCTCGGCAATCACCTGCAGGGTGAGCGTGGTCTTGCCCGAGCTTTCCGGGCCGTAGATTTCGATCACCCGGCCGCGCGGCAGGCCGCCAACGCCCAGCGCGATGTCCAGCCCCAAGGAGCCGGTGGAGACCACCTGGATGTCTTCGATCACCTCGCCTTCACCCAGGCGCATGATCGTGCCCTTGCCAAATTGCTTCTCGATTTGCGCCAGTGCGGCCTGCAGGGCCTTGGCTTTTTCAGAGTCGGCACCTGCAATCTTGCTGCCTTTGACTTGAGCGTCCATAAAAATCTCCTTGAAAATCAATCAGTTAAACGGGCTTTGGGCGTTCGCTTCCAGTGGTTTTTCAATCAGGCTGGATGCTTGAACAGTAGTCTAACGTGCCGGGTTGAATGAAGTAAACAGATTTTTTGATCAGTTTGATTTACTATTTATGACATGCAACTTCCAGGCAAAACCACGGCGGGTACGGGCTGGCGACAAACCCACCTGGGTCGCCTGCTCGGCCATGCCCTGCGCCGCTTTGACGAGCGTGTGCTCCACCTGATGGCCCACGACGCCGAAGTGCCCCTGGCCCTGTCCAACCTCGCCGAGCGGCGCAAGGTCAGCGCAGCCCACATCCACATCACGCGCCACCTGGCGCTGGAAGGCGCGCGACTGACCGATCTGGCCGAGTTGGCCGGCATGAGCAAACAGGCCATGGGCAACCTCGTGACACAGTGCGAGGCCTGGGGGCTGGTCGATCGCGCGCCCGACAGCCGCGACCAGCGCGCGCGCCAGGTGCGCTTCACGGCAACCGGCCTGGCCTGGCTGCAGGCCTTCGAACGCGCCGTGGCGCAAGCCGAAGCCGAGTTCCGGCAGGAAGTGGGCGCCGAGGTGGCCACGGTTGTCGCCATCGGGCTGGAGGCGTACGGTCAGGGCTACGCCCCGGTCCGCTGAGCCCATCCGCAACCGCCGGGCAGGCCTAGAATCGCCAAAAAGAGAGTCCCAACAAAAACCGGAGACAGCGATGCGCATCTTGATAGCGGAAGACGATCAGGTCCTGGCCGACGGCCTCCTGCGCACCCTGCGCAGCTCAGGCGCGGCAGTCGACCACGTAGCCAGCGGCACCGAAGCGGACGCCGCACTGATGACCAACAGCGAATTCGACCTGCTGATCCTGGATCTCGGGCTGCCCAGGATGCACGGCCTCGAAGTGCTCAAGCGCCTGCGTGGGCGCGGCTCGGTGCTGCCGGTGCTGATCCTGACCGCGGCAGACAGCGTCGACGAGCGCGTCAAGGGGCTGGACTATGGCGCCGACGACTACATGGCCAAACCCTTCAGCCTGCAGGAACTCGAAGCGCGCGTGCGCGCCCTCACGCGCCGCGGCATGGGCGGTGCCAGCAGCGCCATCAAGCACGGCCCCCTGGTCTACGACCAGGCTGGTCGGGTGGCCACCATCGAAGGCAAGATGGTCGAATTGTCGGCGCGTGAGCTGGGCCTGCTCGAAGTCCTGCTGCAACGCTCGGGCCGCCTAGTCAGCAAAGACCAGCTGGTCGAGCGCCTATGCGAGTGGGGTGAAGAGGTCAGCAACAACGCCATCGAGGTCTATATCCACCGGCTGCGCAAGAAGATTGAAAAAGGCCCGATCCGCATCGCCACCGTGCGCGGCCTGGGCTATTGCCTGGAGAAGATCCCCGGATGACAGCATGGCCCAGCGGCGACACCAGGGCTACCGCGGAACCGGCGTTGCCGGCCCGCGGGTGGCGCCCTCTTGAGGGGAAGGCGCCGGGGGCGCTTCGAGGGTGGTGAAAATCTTCCAGCGCGAGCAGCGCTCGCTCTTTGGTGAAATTCTCGACTGGATGCTGGTGCCGCTTCTGCTTCTCTGGCCAGCCAGTCTGATGCTGACCTGGCTGGTTGCGCAGGGCATTGCAGGCAAGCCTTTTGACAGGGCACTCGAATACAACGTGCAGGCCTTGGCCCAGCTGGTCACCGTGCAGAACAACCGCGCGCAGCTCAACCTGCCGCAATCCGCACGCGAGATCCTGCACGCCGATGACAGCGGCCAGATTTTCTACCAGGTCACGGGGCCTGCCGGTGAGCTGCTCAGCGGCGAACGCGATTTTCCGACCCTGGTCGATGAGGAAAAACCCGCCATCGGCGACGTGCGGCTGCGCAACGGCCAGATGCGAGGCGAAGACGTTCGCATTGCATACACATGGATCAGTGTCGAGCTGACGTCCAGACCCGGCGCCCAGCGTGCTGCCGCCCCGATGGTGCTCGTGCAGGTGGCCGAGACCCTGGAAAAGCGCTCGACTCTGGCAAGCGAAATCATCAAGGGCGTTATGCTTCCGCAGTTCGTCATCCTGCCGCTGGCCGTGCTGCTGATCTGGATGGCCTTGGTGCGCGGCATCAAGCCGCTCAATGAACTCGAAGAGCGCATCCGCGCTCGCAAGAGCGACGACCTCAGCCCGCTGGACAACCGCTCGGTGCCGCAGGAGGTCGCACCCCTGGTCGCGTCGGTGAACGGCTTGCTGACCCGGCTCAAGGATTCGATCTCGACGCAAAAGCGCTTTCTCGCCGACGCGGCGCACCAGCTCAAGACGCCGCTGGCCGGCCTGCGCATGCAGGCCGACCTCGCCCAGCGTGAGGGCTCCAGTGCCGAGGAACTCAAACAGTCACTCAAGCAAATAGGCCGCTCCAGTATCCGCGCAACCCATACCGTGAACCAGCTGCTGGCGCTGGCGCGGGCGGAAAGCGGTGGCCGCACCATCGACAAGAGCCCTTGCGATCTGGCGGCCCTGACCATTGACGTGGTGCGCGATTGCGTGCCGCGCGCACTGGAGCAGAAAATCGACCTGGGTTACGACGGCGCCCAGCCCGGTGCGCCCGGTGTGTTGATGGAGGGCAATGCCGTTTTGCTGCAGGAATTGCTGCGCAACCTGGTTGACAACGCCATCCGCTACACGCCCTCAACCCCGGAGCAGCCGGGCGTCGTCACGGCGCGCGTCCTGGCTGACCCGTTTGGCAAGGTGCTGTTGCTACAGGTCGAGGACAATGGCCCGGGTGTGCCCCTGTCCGAGCGGGCGCTGGTGTTCCAGCCGTTCTACCGTGCCCTCGGAACGAACACCGACGGCTCGGGACTGGGTTTGGCCATCGTGCAGGAAATCGCCCACCAGCATGGCGCTGTGGTGTCGATTGACGATGCTTGGCCAGGGCAGACGCCACCCGGCCTGCGCATCAGTTTGCGCTTCGAAAGCCTGCCGCGCAGCGCCTGAACTCAGGCCTTGAGAACCTGCCCGCCCAGCCAGCGCGCCAAGCCCGGAGCGCCCAGGACCTCGATCGCGTGTTCGTCAACCACACGCTGCGCCTGGCTGCTGAGCACGCCGAGCGTGAACAGCATGCCCGCGCCCGCGCCATGGGCTTGCATGGCGGCCCGCAGATCCTGCACAGCCTGCTCTCCCTGCGTGGAGGCTTTCCATCGCTTGGCGGCTACCACGGTGCTTCGGCCCTCTTTGCTGATGATCCAATCGCCAGGCCCGTGGGCGAGGCGCTGAACGGCGTAACCCTGGGCCGCAAAGGCCTGTTCCATGGCAGCAGCAAACTCGCGCCAACCCATGCGACCCAGCGCCTGCGCCGTGGCCTCGACGCGCGCCGCGCTGGGCAGCCAGAGCTGGCGCCACAAGACCACGCCACTGATGACCGCAAAGGGCACGGCGCCCATCGCGCCAAACAACCAGTACGCCGCGGGCAGCAAGGCACGCGCCGCCAGCACGAAGCCCAGGGCCAGGGCCAGGCTGAGCCACCAGGGCGATCGCAGCAAGATGGCAAAAATCGAATTGGAGGCCATCCTGAACTTCATCGAGCGGCCCTCATGACTTGAAGCCGCAGTGCTGTCGCGTTGCCGCCCCGCCGTGCCCACACAGCAACTCGAGCAAATCGTGAGCGGCTGCGGGAGCGTCTGGCGCGAGTGCTGCGGCATAGACCGTGTGCAAGCTGAACTCCCCCGGCAGATCGCCCGCATAGACGACCCCCGGCGTGTGCAGGATTTCGGTGATCTGGGTGCAGCCCAGGGCCGCTGGCTCGGCACTCGCGGCGACGGCGCGCATCGCCGTCATGCCATTGGGGTGGGTATGCAGGCGCGGCACCAGCGCAGCAGCGATGCCGAGCTTGAGCAAGACCTGGGCGAAATGAATGCCGGCGGTGGATTTACGTGTGTCAGGGCAGTGGACCTCAGGCGCGGCCAGCAGGACGGCGCGCAGATTCGCCGCACTGTCGACGGCCGACACGCCCGCGCCCGCCTTGACTGCAATGCCCGTGGCCACACTGCCCAAGGGGCGGATGCTGCCGGCCTCCAAGCGCTCCTGCTCGGCCAGCGTGCGCAACATCGCGCCGGTGGAAATGAAGATGTCGCAGGGCTCGCCGCCGAGCATCTTGTCCTGCATGAGACCGACGGCGCCAAACACGGCTTCGATCTTGATGCCCATTGCAGCGATGTCAGTTTTCAATGTATCGACCAGGCCTTGGGCGGCCCCGCCACTGAGCAGGTGGACGATGGTGTGGGTTGCCTCTGTCATTCGTTGGCCTTTGCGCCGGAAATCTTCACGATGCGAGCCCACTTGGCAATGTCGGCCTGGATATAACGGGTAAATTCTGGCGGGCTTTGCACCAGGGGCTCAGCACCCTGCTTGGCCCACAACTGGCGCACCTGGGCATTTTGAGCGATGCTGGCCACGGCTTCATTGAGGCGGGCCACCACCGCATCAGGTGTCCCCTTGGGTGCCATCATGCCAAGCCAGATGGTAGCCTCGTAGCCCTTGACACCGGCTTCATCCATCGTAGGGACATCCGGTAGGACTCCCGAGCGGACTTTGCCCGTTGTTGCCAGTGCGCGCACCTTGCCCGCCTTGGCAAACTCGGCCATCGTGGTGACTGCGTCAAACATCATGTCGACCTGCCCGCCCAGCACATCGGTGCGCGCGCCCGTGCTGCCGCGGTAGGGCACATGCACGATGAACAGGCCCGCCATCGCCTTGAACAACTCACCTGCCATGTGGTAGGGGGTGCCGGGGCCCGACGACGCGTAATTGAGCTTGCCCGGTCTGGCTTTGGCCAGGGCAATGAGTTCCCGCAGGCTGTTGGCGGGCACCGCCGGGTTCGTGACCAGGACCAGATCGGAGGCATTGATGGGAGCCACCGGGACGAAGTCACGCAGCAGGTTGTAGGGCTTGTTGGGGATGAGGGACTCATTGACCGTCTGCGCGTTGCTCATGATGAGCAGGGTATTGCCATCGGGTGCGGCCTTGGCAACGGCGTCGGTGCCAATCACGCCGCCAGCTCCCGGCCGGTTGTCCACCACAAAGGCCTGGCCGAGGGTTTCCTGGAGGCGTTGGGCGACAAAGCGTGCGTAGTTGTCGGCCGGACCGCCGACCGCAAAGGGCACGATCAGGCGCACCGACCGCGTTGGCCAGCTCTGCGCCCAGGCCAAAGGCACCCCGGCACTGGCAAGGGCTGTGCCGCTGGCGAGCCTGAGCAGGGTACGGCGTGTGGATTGCATGGGCTTGTCTCCGGGATGTTGCAGCATGGGCGCTTGCGCTTAGGATAGCGCAATGAAAAAAATCCGCCATGCAGCCAGTGCCGACTGCCCCTGCGGCAGCGGATGGGCCTACTCCGCATGCTGCGGCCCCTGGCATGAAGGCCTGCTGCAGGGCGTCCACGCACCCACACCCCAAGCCCTTATGCGGTCGCGCTACAGCGCCTATGTGCTGCGCCTGCCCGACTACCTGCTGGCCACCTGGCACGGCGCGACCGCTCCCGGCGAACTCGAGATGCCCCCGGTCAAGTGGCTGGGCCTGGAGGTGCGCCACGCGGCGATGGAGGGCGACGCAGGCGTGGTGGAATTTGTCGCGCGATGCCGCAACGCCTTCACGGGTCGCGCCGAACGCATGCACGAGCTCAGTCGCTTCGTGCGCGAGCCGTCGGGCGAAGCGGGGCGCTGGTATTACATCGACGGGCAGGAACCAGGCGACGGCTGAGATGAAGATCCAGCTGCTGTCGGACCTGCACCTGGAAGTGCATCCGCACCTGTTTCCCCAGCCCGCACCGGGCGCCGACCTGCTGGTGCTCGCCGGCGACATCGGCTCCTACCAGGGCGGCAGCCTGCTCACCGACGCCGACTTTGGCCTGGCCCGCTTTTCGCCCTTGCAAGGCTGGCCCGTGCCGGTGCTCTATGTACCGGGCAACCATGAATACGACGGGCTCGACTTTGACGCCGCCCACAACGGCCTGCGCCAAACCTGCGAGCGCCTGGGAATCCTCTGGCTGGAACGCGGGACGTGCGTGCTCGGCGGCGTGCGCTGGATCGGCACCACGCTATGGAGCGACTTCGACGCGCTGGCACCACCGCCAGCCACCACCCTGCTCGATGCGCCCCCCCTGACGGAGGTGCTGCGCCTGCGCGAAAAGGCGTTCCGCGCAGCCAATTTCTACCTTAAGAAAACCGGTACCACTCGCCACGGCCAGCCCATGCTGGCCGAGGCAGTGCGCGAGCAGGCATTGCTTTGCCAGGAATGGTTGCGCGAAGCACTGGCCAAGCCCTTTGACGGGAAAACCGTGGTCATCACCCACTTTGCACCCAGTCTACGCAGCGCCGACCCGCGCTATGGCCTCACGCCTGGCACCGCCGGCTTTTGCAATGCGCTGGACGAACTGCTACCCGCCGCTGACCTGTGGCTGCACGGCCACCTGCACGCGCCCAGCGACTATGTCAGCGCTGCCCCGGCGGCCAGCGGTGGCCGGGTCTGCCGGGTCGTTGCCAACCCGCTGGGCTATGCGCGCAAGGGGGAGCAGGAAGGCTTCAGGGCGCGCCTTGTGATCGAGCTTTGAGTGCCAGTCTCTCAGCCCAGGTGCTTGCCCACAATCCCGGCCAGCTCGAACATCGTCACCTGGGGCTTGCCAAAGACGGCGAGCAGCTTGGCATCGGCATTGATGGCGCGCTTGTTGGTGGCGTCCTGCAGGCCATTGGCCTTGATGTAATCCCACAGCTTCTTGATCACCACGGTGCGGGCTACCGGCTCGCTGCCGATCACGGCGGCCAGCGCGGCGCTGGGCGCCAAGCCCGTGCCGGGCGTGGTTTTGCGCGCGGCTTTGGGTTTGGCAGCGGCGGCCTTGGCGGCCACTTTTTTTGCCGGCACCTTTCTGGCAGCGGTCTTGGCGGCGGTTTTCACTGCCGTTTTGGAGACTTTTGAACCGCCAGCTGGCGCAGAACGGGCGTCTTTAGCTACTGTTTTTGCAGTGACCGTCTTGCTGGCCGTGGTTTTGCGCGGCGGGAACTTGGAAGTGCGCGGCTCGAACTCGAAGCCGACCTTGCCCGCCTCGGCGTTCCAGGCCAGAAACGCCTTGAAGCTGCGGCGCGTCTTGTTGCTGATGAACTTGTCGAGCAGGTCGGTCTTGCCGGTTTCCAGCAGCTTGAAGGCCTGCTCGCGCGAGACGACCTGCTGGAGGATGATCTTTCCGGTCTTGAAGTCGCAACTGGGCGTGGGCTGGGCCAGTGTGGGCACGGCCTTTTCGCAGACGTAGTTGCTGCCATGCTCGTGCACGGGGCTGCCGCACTTGGGGCATTTGCCCAGCGACTCGCTTCCCGAAAAATCGACCAGCTCACCGGTTTCCTCGCCGGCCTTGTCATCGCCAAAGTCGAATTCGAGCTTCCAGTTCTTGTCTTCGTCGCTGTATTTGAGCGCAATCTCTGCGGTGAAGGGCCAGCCGGCCTTGGAGCGGAAGCCCTCCAAAGGCCCGATCTTCTTGTCGCGCAGGAATTGCTCGACCTCGGCCAGCTCGAAGGTGCGGCCGGCAGGCGTCTTGCCAAAACTGAAGCCGCAACCAGCCTCATCGCCGGACTTGCCGGTGCAGGTGTAGCGCCGGTAGTTTTCCTTGACCACCCCGCCGCAATTGGGGCAGGGCGTCTGCAAAGTGGCGTAGTCCCCGGGCACGGTATCGCGGTCGTATTCCTTGGCCTTCTTGACCATGCGCTCGGTCATGGCCGCAATATCGGCCATGAAGCTTTCGCGGCTGAGCTTGCCATGCTCCATCTGGGCCAGCTTGAATTCCCATTCGCCGGTGAGCTCGGCCTTGGACAATTCCTCCACACCGAGGCCACGCAGCAGGGTCATGAGCTGGAAGGCCTTGGCCGTGGGAATCATCTCCCGGCCATCGCGCAGCATGTATTTTTCGTTGATTAGGCCTTCGATGGTGGCGGCGCGGGTGGCGGGTGTGCCCAGGCCCTTTTCCTGCATGGCCTCGCGCAGTTCATCGTCTTCCACCAGCTTGCCGGCACCTTCCATGGCGCCCAGCAGGGTGGCTTCCGAGTAGCGCGCGGGCGGGCGGGTCTTCAGGCCCTTGGCCTCGACCACTTCGGCGCGCACCATCTCGCCGGGCTTGACGGCCACCAGCACCTTGCTGTTTTCGTCGCCTTCTTCCAGCACTTCCTTGCCATAGATAGCCAGCCAGCCGGGTTTGACCAGCACCTTGCCCTCGGTCTTGAAGCTGTGCCCGACCGCCTGGGAAATGCGAGTGGTGATCAGGTACTCCGCACTCGGGAAAAACACCGCCATGAAGCGGCGCACCACCAGGTCATAGAGCTTTTGCTCAGCCTCGGAGAGGCCACTCGGCGCCTGCAGGGTGGGGATGATGGCAAAGTGGTCGCTGACCTTGGCGTTGTCAAAAATACGCTTGATGGGTTTGACGTAGTTGCCATTGAGCGCCGTCAGGGCGTGGGGTGCCAGGTGCTTCATGCCGCTGTCGGCCAGCATCTCGAAGGTCTGCTTCACCACCGGCACATAGTCCTCGGGCAGGTGGCGCGAATCGGTCCGCGGGTAGGTCAGGGCCTTGTGGCGCTCATACAGGCTTTGCGCCAGCGCCAGCGTGGTCTTGGCCGAAAAACCGAAGCGCCCATTGGCCTCGCGCTGCAGGCTGGTCAGGTCAAACAGGCCGGGCGCGGCCTGCGTCGTGGGCTTGCTTTCTTCAGTGACGCTGGCGGACTTGCTGCGCACAGCCTCGGCAATAGCCAGGGCCTCGCGCTCGGACCAGACGCGGTCGGCCTTGATTTCTGCGTCTTCCCCTTTCTTCCACTTCGGGTCAAACCATTTGGCGTTGTATTCGCCGGCTTCGGCCAGGAAGCTGGCGTGGATTTCCCAGTAGTTGCGGGAAACGAACTTGCGGATCTGCTCCTCACGCTCGACCACCACACTGAGCGTGGGTGTCTGCACCCGGCCCACCGTGGTCAAAAAGAACCCGCCGTCGCGCGAATTGAAGGCCGTCATGGCACGCGTGCCATTGATGCCCACCAGCCAGTCTGCCTCCGAGCGGCTGCGCGCCGCGTCGGCCAAGCCGCGCATCTGCTTTTCAGTGCGCAGGCTGTCAAAGCCGTCGCGGATGGCCTGCGGCGTCATGCTCTGCAGCCACAGGCGCTTGACAGGTTTGTCCAGCGGCTTCTTGCCGCCGGCGTATTGCTCGATCAGGCGGAAGATCAGCTCGCCCTCGCGGCCCGCGTCGCAGGCGTTGATGATGGTGCCCACGTCCTTGCGCTTAGCCTGCTTGACCACGGCGTTCAGGCGCGTCTTGGTCTTGTCCACGGGCTTGAGGTCGAAGTAGGGCGGAATCACAGGCAAGTGGGCAAAGCTCCACTTACCGCGCTTGACGTCGAACTCCTCAGGCGCCTGGATCTCCACCAGATGGCCCACAGCGCTGGTCACCACATAGCCGTCGCTCTCGAAATATTCGTCGTGCTTCTCGAACTTGCCTGCCGTAGGCGTCAGGGCGCGCACGATGTCTTGCGCCACCGAGGGCTTCTCGGCAATTACCAGGGTCTTCATTGCGGTCGTCATAAATCGGTTTGGCCTGTTCTTTCGGTGAGCCCCTCGCGGGAACTCCTACAATGCGCTTCTCACGCGTGCGCGCACGCACACGCGTACACATTCAACATACCAAATTTTTCCCGTGCCTTCCAAAACCGCCCCGAAAACCTCCCCCGCACATTCAGGCACCCCGACCGGCCGCCGCATCCAGACCCGCCTCTCAGGCGTCCACGGCAAGGGCGTGTTCGCCGTCCAGGACATCGCCAAGGGCGAGGTGCTGGTCGAATACGTGGGCGAGATCATCAGCTGGAAGGAGGCCCTGCGCCGCCACCCGCACGACCCCAAGGATCCGAACCACACCTTCTACTTCCAGATCGATGAGGACCATGTCATCGACGCGAAATACGGCGGCAACTCGTCGCGCTGGATCAACCACAGCTGCGCTCCCAACTGCGAAGCCGACGAAGAAGGCGGGCGAGTCTTCATCAAGGCGCTGCGCAAGATCAAGGCCGGCCAGGAACTGTTCTACGACTACGGCCTCATCATCGACGAGCGCTACACGCCCAAACTCAAGGCCGAATACCCCTGCTGGTGCGGTGCCAAGGCCTGCCGCGGCACCCTGCTGGCGCCCAAGCGACGCGCCTGAAGCCGTGAGCACCGCGAGGGCGCCCATCCGCTGGCCGGCTGAAGCGATCTGGGAGCGCATCGCACCGCTGCTGCCCAGTTTCACGGTGGAAGTTCTGCCGCAGGTTGACTCCAGCAATTCCGAGCTGATGCGCCGCGCGCGAGCTGGCCAGACCGAGCCCACCATGCTGGTCGCCGAAGCGCAGAGCGCCGGACGCGGGCGCATGGGCAAATCCTGGAGCAGCGAGCCCGGGGCATCGCTGACCTTTTCCCTGGGCCTAGCCCTGGCACCCCGGGACTGGTCGGGCCTGTCGCTGGCGGTAGGCCTTGCCATCGCCGAGAGCCTGCACCCGCAAATCCGCATCAAATGGCCCAACGACCTGTATATTGACGGGCGCAAACTGGGCGGGATCCTGGTCGAGACAGCGAGCTCCGGCCCGGGCCAGGGCGCAGCAGCCATGCGCCATACAGTGATTGGCATCGGCATCAATATCGGCCCCCGGCCTGTACAGGGCCTTGCCACGGTGCCTGCCTGGCTGCAGGAGCTTCAAACAGCCATGGACGCGGGCCAGGCCCTGGAGCAGGTGGCGCTGCCGCTGGTGCAAGCGCTGTTGACGTTCAACCACGAGGGCTTTGCCCCCCTGGCCTCGCGCTACGCCGCCCGCGACGTGCTGGAGGGCCGCGAGGTCACGCTGTCGGATGGCCGCAGCGGCCAGGCATGCGGTGTGTCGGCCAGCGGTGCCTTGCTGGTGCATACTGCGGCCGGTATGCAGCACATCACCAGTTCGGAGGTCAGCGTGCGGCCGGCGCAAAACCCGCGCGCACTGGCCGGGGGCTCCTAGCCATGCTGCGCGTATTGGTGTTGCTGCTGGTGCTGGCCAATGGTGCCTACTGGGCCTGGACACAAGGCGCCCTGGCCACGCTGGGCCTGGCACCCGCTGCCCAGCGCGAACCCCAGCGGGTGGCGCAACAGATACACCCCGAAGCGCTCAAGCTGCTCAGCGCCCAGGAAGTTCGCCGGCTGGAAGCCACACCCGTGGCTGACGCAGCAGCACCCAAGCCAACCGTGTGCCTGTTGGCCGGCCTGTTCGACGACAAGCAGGCTGCCAACCTCCAGCCCCTGCTGGGCAGCGCATTGCCCGCCGGAAGTTGGCAGCTCGAGAGTGGCGTCGAGCCTGCGCGCTGGCTGATCTACATGGGCAAATACCCCAACGCCGACGCCCTGAACCGCAAGAAGACCGAGCTGCGCCAGATCAATGTGAAGTTTGACGATGTGCCGCTGGTGGCCTTGCAGCTGGGCCTGTCTTTGGGCAGCTTTGGCTCGCAAGCAGAAGCAACCCAGGTCATGAACGTGCTGAGCCAGCGCGGGGTGCGCACGGCGCGGGTGGTTCAGGAACGCAGCGAACAGCGCGGACAGTACCTGCGCCTGCCGGCGGTGGACGATGCCCTACGCGCGAAGCTTGACGCGCTCAAGCCTCAGCTGCAGGGGAAAGCGCTACGCGCCTGCGAATAGGGCGCCTGACCGACCATTGCCTCGGAACAGCGAGCGCCAACAGCCACAAGCCCAAGCCCCAGAGCCAGCCCGATGCGCCCCCACCGCCTCCGACGGCTGCGCTGGCGCTGCTGGCCGCAGCCACCGGCACGGCAGCAACCACGGTCACCGTGTCGGAACCGATCCGACCCTGGTTGTCGGTCACCTGCAGGCGAAACACAAAACTCCCGGCCGCTGCCGGCAGTACGGCGCTGGCCAGTGCGGCATTGGCACCCGACAGGGTTGCCGGTGCGCCTGATGTCTGTGACCATGCATAGGTCGTGATGGTCGAGCCCGCGACGGAGGTGCTGGCCCGCCCGTCCAGGCTGATGCCGGCACCTGGCAGCTGGGTCGCGATGGTGGCGATGCTGGCCGCCGGGTTGCCTGCCTGGCCCAGCGCTGCGCTGGCGTCCAGCAGACCAGCCCCGCAGACGCTGGTGGTGCAGTTGCAGGCCTGGGCATAGCTCAGACTGCAATAAGGCAATGATGAGTTGACAGCGTGGGGCCGCGCGCCGGCCTGCATGCGCGCAATGAGTTGGGCGGGCGAAAGGCCGGGATTGATGGACAGCATCAGGGACGCGACGCCTGCCGCCATCGGCGCGGAAAAGCTGGTGCCCTGCTCGCTGCGCAGGGTGTCGGCCACCGAAGTGGTGACGCCGGTGTTGCTGGTCGAGTACATGCCGGTAGTAGTCACCGAACTGCTGCTGCTCAGGATGCCGCCCGGTGCCACGAGTCCGATGGTGGGCCCCACATCCGAGTAATAGGCCTTGGTGCCCGCCTGCCCCACCGCGCCCACAGCCAGCACGTTGGCGCAATCGGCGGGGCGCATGGCCAGGCCACTGTCATTGCCGGCTGCCACCACGACCAGCACCCCGGCAGCGGTCACCTGGTTGATCACGTCCTGGTAGCTCGAAGAGCAGGCTGCGCTGCCACCAAAGCTGAGATTGATGACGCGCGCCGGATTGGGGTTGGCCGGCACACCCGCCACGCTGAACCCGGCCGCCCACACCATGCCGTCGAGGATGTCGCTCAGCAAGGCTCCGCACTTTCCAGAGACACGCACAGGCAGGATCTTGCTGGCCCAGTTAATGCCGGCCACATTGGCGGCGTTGTTGGTGCTGGCGGCGATCAGGCCTGCGATAAAGGTGCCGTGCCAGGAACTGCTGGCAACCGAGCAGCCGGCGAATAGGGCCGACGTGGCCGAGTTGGATATGTCGCTGGCCGACACCCAGTCGCCTGGGTCGGTCGGGTCGGGGTCGCGGCCATCGCCGTCGTTGGCGTATTCAACCTCGCTCACAAAATCGTAGCCCGGCCAGTAGCGGCCCACCAGGTCGGCATGCGGCAGGATGCCTGTGTCGAGGACGGCCACCGTGATAGCGGCGCTGCCGGTTGTGGTATTCCACGCTGCCGTGGCATTCATAGCGCCGGGGTAGACCGATGGAGATTGCAGATGCCACTGGAAGGCATAGCCCGGGTCATTGGGTGCGACGACGGGCGCAGCGGCCGGCTTGACAAGCACATCGGGTTCTACCCAGAGCACATCCGGGTGCAGGCGCAGGCGGCGCATGGTGGATTCGAGTGCCGCGCCCTGTTGGGGTGCATTCAGGCGCAGCAGGTGGTGGCCCACCCCAACCGTGCGCTGGCTCGCAAGGGGCAGGCCAGCATCCTGGGCCACGGCAGCCACGCGATCACGGGTTGCCTGGGCGGTTTCGCGCTGGCCACTGGCCGGGGCCTTAAGCTTGATGATCAGGCCGCGAACGGGCGGGCCCGCGTTTTGCGCCCACGCACTCGCGGCCAGGCACAGGAAAAGTAGGCAAAAAAACGGCGCATGCCAGTTTGTAGCATGCGCCGCGGGCAGATGGAAAGGGTCCGGGACGTTACTTGCCCACCACGCGCACCATCTCCAGGGTTTTGTTGGAGTAACCCCACTCATTGTCATACCAGGCCACGACCTTGACGAAGGTGCTGTCCAGCGCAATGCCGGCGTCGGCGTCAAAAACGCTGGTACAGACTTCACCACGGAAGTCGGTGGCGACTACCTTGTCTTCGGTGTAGCCCAGCACGCCCTTGAGCGCGCCCTGGCTTTGCGCCTTCATCTCGGCGCAGATCTCCTTGTAGCTGGCTTCCTTGACCAGCTCGACGGTCAGATCAACCACCGACACATCACTGGTGGGCACGCGGAAGGACATACCGGTGAGCTTCTTGTTGAGCTCAGGGATGACCACACCCACAGCCTTGGCCGCGCCGGTGCTGCTCGGGATGATGTTTTCCAAGATGCCACGACCGCCGCGCCAGTCCTTGTTGCTAGGGCCGTCCACGGTTTTCTGCGTGGCGGTGGCAGCGTGCACGGTGGTCATCAGGCCGCGCTTGATGCCCCATTTGTCATTGAGCACCTTGGCCACGGGGGCCAAACAGTTGGTGGTGCAGGAGGCGTTGGAGATGATGGTCTGCCCGGCGTAGGTCTTGTCATTCACGCCATAAACGAACATCGGTGTGTCGTCTTTTGAGGGAGCGGACATCACCACCTTTTTCGCGCCCGCAGCCAGGTGCTTTTCTGCACTGGCCTTGTCCAGGAACAAACCGGTGGATTCGATCACCACCTCGGCACCGACCTCGCCCCATTTGAGGTTGGCCGGATCGCGCTCCTGCGTGAGGCGGATGCGTTGGCCATTGACCACCAGGGTGCCACCGTCCACCGACACGTCGCCTTTGAAGCGGCCGTGCACGCTGTCGTACTTGAGCATGTAGGCCAGGTAGTCCGGCTCCAGCAGGTCATTGATGCCGACGATTTCAACGTCGTGGAAGTTGGCGATGGCTGCACGGAAAACCATGCGCCCGATACGGCCGAAGCCGTTGATGCCTACCTTGATTGCCATAGTGGATGCTCCAGAGTTTAAAAATTACTTTTTCAGAACGGCCTGCACGGTCTCGGCCACATTCTCCGGCGTGAAGCCGAAATGCTTGAACAACACCGGCGCGGGAGCCGATTCGCCATAGGTATCGATGCCCACCACGGCGGCGCAGCCGTATTTCCACCAGCCATCGGTCACACCCATTTCGACCGCAATGCGGGGCAGGCCCTTGGGCAGAACCTCCAGCTTGTAATCTGCCTTTTGGGCATCAAACACCTTGGAAGCGGGCATGGAAACAACGCGTACAGCTACGTTTTTGCTAGCAAGCAGCTTTTGGGCTGCAATCGCCAGCTGCACTTCCGAGCCGGTGGCGATGATCACGGCCTGGGCCTTTTTCTTCATGCCCACATCGGCCGGCTCGGAGAGCACATAGGCGCCCTTACTGATTTCGCCGAGCGCGGTCTTGTGCAGGTAGGGCAGATTCTGGCGGCTCAGCAGCAGCGCGGTCGGCTTGTGCCTGTTGGTCAGGGCTACGGCCCATGCCACCGCCGTCTCGGCAGTGTCGGCGGGACGCCAGACGTCGAGGTTGGGGATCAGGCGCAGGCTGGCGGCGTGTTCAATGCTCTGGTGGGTGGGGCCGTCTTCGCCCAGGCCAATCGAGTCGTGCGTAAAGACATGGATGACGCGCCGCTTCATCAGCGCGGCCATGCGGATGGCGTTGCGGCTGTAGTCGCTGAAAGTCAGGAAGGTGCCGCCGTAGGGGATGTAGCCGCCATGCAGGGTGATCCCATTCATGATGGCGGCCATGCCGAATTCGCGCACACCGTAGTTGATGTGGCGGCCAATCCTGCCCTCGGTCAGGACGACATCTCCCGCCAGGTCAAAGCGCAGTGCTGGCGTGCTCTTCGTATTGGTGAGGTTGGAGCCGGTCAGGTCGGCGCTGCCGCCCAGCATTTCGGGCATGGCAGCGGTAAAGAATTCGAGTGCAATCTGGCTGGCTTTGCGGCTGGCCACTGTCTCCATCTTGGTATGGGCAGCCACAACGGCGTCCACCGCGGTCTGGTGGAAGCCCTTGGGCAGGTCGCCCTTCATGCGGCGCGTGAACTCCGCGGCCAGATCGGGGTGCGCAGCCTTGTAGGCAGCGAAGCGGGCATCCCACTCGGTTTCCAGGCTGAGTCCCTTGGCCTTGGCGTCCCAGTCGGCATAGACCTCGTGCGGAATCTCGAACGGCGGGTGGTTCCAGCCCAGCGCCTCGCGCGTGAGCTTGACCTCGTCGACGCCCAGCGGTTCGCCGTGCGCCTTGGAGGTGTTTTCGCGGTTCGGGCTGCCCTTGCCGATGTGCGTCTTGCAGAGGATGAGGGTGGGCTTGTCGGCGCTGTTTTTGGCGTCGGCGATGGCGCGGTCCACGGTGTCGACGTTGTGGCCGTCGATGGGGCCGATCACATTCCAGCCATAGGCCGCAAAGCGCAGGGCGGTGTTGTCGATGAACCAGGGTGTGACCTGGCCGTCGATGCTGATGCCGTTGTCGTCATACAGGGCGATGAGCTTGTTCAGCTTCCATGCGCCGGCCAGCGCGCAGGCCTCGTGGCTGATGCCCTCCATCATGCAGCCGTCGCCCAGGAAGGCGTAGGTGTGGTGATCGACGATGCGGTGGCCGCCCTGGTTGAACTCGGCTGCCAGCAGCTTTTCCGCCAGGGCCATGCCCACGGCGTTGGTGATGCCCTGGCCCAGCGGGCCGGTGGTTGTCTCGACGCCGGGCGTGAGATCCACCTCGGGGTGGCCCGGGGTCTTGCTGTGCAATTGGCGGAAGTTCCGCAGTTCGCTCATGGGCAACTTGTAGCCAGTGAGGTGAAGCAGGGAATAGAGCAGCATCGAGGCGTGGCCGTTGCTGAGCACAAACCGGTCGCGGTCGAACCAGTGCGGGTTGTGCGGGCTGTGCTTGAGGTGGCGGCCCCACAGGGCAACGGCCATGTCGGCCATGCCCATGGGCGCGCCCGGGTGGCCGGAATTGGCCGCCTGGACGGCGTCCATTGCCAAAGCGCGGATGGCGTTGGCCATGTTCTGAGTGTTCGCCATCGGGGGAGTTCTCCAGGAAGGGGTTTGGTGGTGACTGCGGGGTAACCAGCAATTTTACCGGCTCCCAATCCGGGTCCCGGGTCCATAGCTACACTCGATGTGTGACCAGCCCCCAAGCCAACTACACTCCGGCCAGGGCCATGGTGCTGGCTGCTGGCCGCGGCGAGCGCATGCGCCCACTGACTGACACCCGCCCCAAGCCCCTGCTCGAGGTGCGTGGCAAGCCTCTGATGCAATGGCATCTGGAAGCGCTGGCCAGAAGCGGGTTCCCGCGGGTGGTCGTCAACACCGCCTGGCTGGGCTCGCAAATTGAAAGCCATTTCGGGCTTGCGCCTGCGTGGGACGGGCATGGTGCGCTATCGATATCAGAGCAGGCGGGCATGGGCAGCCAGCTGGTCTATTCCAATGAAGGCCGCGATTTTGGTGGCGCGCTGGAGACTGCGGGCGGCATTGCGCGCGCCTTGCCCCTGCTGGACGAGGTGTTCTGGGTGGTGGCGGGCGATGTCTATGCGTCGGGCTTTGCGTTCGCACCAGACGCCTTCGAGCGCTTCGCCGCCAGCGGCAGGCTCGCGCACCTCTGGCTGGTGCCCAACCCTCCGCACAACCCGCGCGGGGATTTCGGCCTGTCCACGGAGGGGCTGGCTCTCAGCCGGCGTGAAGCGGCCTACACGTTTTCAACCATTGCCCTTTACCGCAAGGCGTTTTTCGCGGCACCGCGCTGCGCCATCGCGCCGGGCAACCCAGATGGCATCAAAGCCCCTCTGGCCCCGATGCTGCGCGCAGCGATGGACAATCAACAGGTGGGCGCCGAGCTGTATGCCGGGGCCTGGACCGACGTCGGGACGCCCGAACGCCTGGCCGAACTGAACAAGGACACGCCATGACCACCAGCCCCTACCAAGACCGCCGTGCCCGGGTCGCCGCCCAACTGGGCGCGGGCGGCCTCGCCATCATCCCCACCGCACCGGAACGCCAGCGCAACCGCGACAGCGATTTTTTGTACCGCCACGACAGCTATTTCTATTATCTGACCGGTTTCACCGAACCCGGCGCGGCCCTGGTGATTGGCGGCGACGGCAGCATCACCCTCTTTTGCCAGCCCAAGGACTTGGAGCGCGAAATCTGGGACGGTTTTCGGCTCGGCCCGGCGGCGGCCGTCGAAGCGCTCGGGGTGGATGCCGCGTTTTCGATCGCCGAGCTCGATGCCCGGATGCCCGGCCTGCTGGAAAACCGCGATGCCGTCTGGTACCCCTTCGCCACCCACCCAGGGCTCGAAGGCCGCATCGACGGCTGGCTGCAACAGGTGCGCGCGCGTGCGCGCTTCGGCGCCCTGTGCCCCGGGCAGCAGCGCGACCTGTGCAGCCTGCTCGATGAAATGCGGCTGTTCAAGGACGCGCAAGAGCAAGGCACCATGCGCCGCGCCGCGCAGATCAGCGCCCGCGCGCACATCCGCGCCATGCAGTTGTCGGCGCGCATGCTGCGGGAAGGAAGGAATGTGCGTGAGTACCACCTGGACGCCGAGCTGCTACACGAATTTCGCCTTGGCGGCTCGCAATACCCGGCCTACAGCTCCATCGTGGCAGCGGGCGCCAATGCCTGCGTGTTGCATTACCGGGCCGATGCAGCACCCGTGCGCGCGGGTGAACTGGTTTTGATCGACGCAGGCTGCGAGCTCGACGGCTATGCCAGCGACATCACGCGCACCTTCCCGGCCAACGGAACTTTCAGCGGGCCGCAGCGTGCGCTTTATGACATCGTGCATGCCAGCCAGGAGGCGGCTGTGGCAGCGACACGCCCGGGCGCGCGCTTCACCGACCCGCATGAGGCCGCCGTGCGCGTGCTCGCACAAGGCATGCTTGACGTGGGCCTGCTGAGCAAGGACAAGGTCGGCAGCCTGGACGACGTGATTGTGGAGCGGGCCTACTTCCCGTTCTACATGCACCGCACCAGCCACTGGCTGGGCATGGATGTGCACGACTGCGGCAACTACAACGAGCCCGGCGAGCTGGGCCAGACCACCGAGCGCAAGGACCCGCTCTCGGGCGAACTCATCACGAACCGGCCCAGCCGCCTGCTGCAACCGGGCATGGTGCTGACCATTGAGCCAGGCATCTATGTGCGCCCGGCGGAGGGCGTGCCCGAGCAATTCCACAACATCGGCATCCGCATCGAGGACGACGCCATCGTCATCGAGGGCGGCTGCGAACTGATCTCCCGCGGTGTACCTGTCAAGGCATCGGAGATTGAGGCGCTGATGCGCTGAGCCACCGAGCACCCTCAAAATAGCTCCTATCAATGACTTAGGCAATCTCAATTGGTCTTTGCAATTAATAAGGCCTACCATTCGTCCTGTTCTGATTAATTTCATCTATCAACAGGAGTAAGCCATGAGCCAGACCGACAGCAAGACCCGCCCGGAAATCAAGACCCTCGCCAATCTGGAAGCTGCTTTTGCGGGCGAGTCCATGGCGCACATCAAATACCGCTATTTCGCCAAGCTGGCCCGGGAAGCCGGCGACGAAGCGACCGCTCGGGCATTTGAAGAAACCGCCGACCAGGAAGTCATGCACGCCTTCGGCCACTTGGACCTGCTCTACCCCAAGGCCGCGATGACGCCAGCCAAGGCCCTGCAGATCGCGATCGACGGCGAGACCTATGAATACACCGAGATGTACCCCGGCTTCCGGGCAACCGCCGAGGCCGAAGGCAACGCCGCCGCCATAGCCGAGATGGACGAGCAGATTGAAGAATCCAGGATTCACGCTGCCCAGTTCAAGGCCACACTGGAAAAGGCACAAAAGCGCTTTGCCGCCCTGGCCCGAGTGGAAGAACGCCACGCCAAACAGTACAAGGCTCAGCTCGCAGCCGTGGTGGCCGCGTAAGACACGCCCCGCCTGCCCGACACACCAATATCCACACACTTCAAGGAAACCATCACCATGAAAACCTATCTCTGCATCGTTTGCGGCTTTGTGTATGACGAGGCCGCCGGCCGCCCCGAAGACGGCATTGCCCCCGGAACGCACTGGACCGACGTGCCCGCGAGCTGGGCCTGCCCGGACTGCGGCGTAGCCAAGGCCGACTTCGAAGTCGTGGAAATTTGAGCGGGACGATGAAGCCGCTCGTCGTCGTTGGTGCCGGCCTGGCCGGCTGGACCCTGGTGCGCGAGCTGCGCAAGCTGGCACCGGACCCGCTCGCCACCCCCATCAGTCTGGTCACCGCGGACAGCGGGGATTTCTATGCCAAGCCGTCCTTGTCCAACGCCTTCGCCCAAGGCAAGGCAC
>Ga0007834_1000172_pt1 | contig 22587 bp, 18 predicted proteins | sample CryBogCBE06Nov07_FD_71233 | JGI IMG/M metagenome (GOLD analysis project Ga0007834, IMG submission 71233) | Freshwater microbial communities from Crystal Bog, Wisconsin, USA - CBE06Nov07 | ecosystem: Environmental > Aquatic > Freshwater > Lake | place: Crystal Bog, Wisconsin, USA | collected...
CTGCAGGAAGCTGATGGAGGCGCTCACCGTGCCGCTGGCCGTCACGTTGACCACGCTGGGCGCGCTCGGGAATGTCACCAGGCCCGTGCCCGCGTTGTACGTGCCCGCACCCAGCACCGCACTGGTGACGGTTACGTTGGGTAGCCCCGGACTCAGTTGTAAATTAAATTTCGCATTTACAGCGACATTTGCTCCGTTGTTGACATAGCTTACAGTCCCGCTGACTTGGCTATTAACCGGCGCACTTGTCGGAAAACCAGCAAACGTCACGCTCATATCTGCGCCATACACCGTGCCCGGCGCCGAGGCCGTCGTGCTGCCCAGGTTGGTCACCGTGCCAAACGGCGTGAGCGTGACGGTGTTGGTGTAGCCGCCCGCCGCGTTGGCAGTCACCACGATGGTCACCGTCACGGTGCCGCCCACCGGCACGGTCACCGAGCCGCCAATGCTGGAGCCGCTGATGCCAAATGGCGTGGTCACGGCGGCGCTGCCGCCGGTGGCTGCGCTGATGCCCGCCGCGGTGGCCGTCAGGTTGGAGGGCAGCGTGTCCACGATGGAGGCCGTGGTCAGGGTGCTCGGCCCGGCGTTGCCGATCACGATCGTGAAGCTGGTCGTGGCGCCCGCAGCCACCGTGCTGGAGCCCACCGTCTTGGTCAGGCTCGGCGTGACTGCAGGGGTGACGGTGTCCGTATCCGTTGCCGAACAAACACCACTTACACAGGAGGCTGAGGCATTGGTGTTGCTGACCGAAGACGGAGGCGTAATGACTGCCGCATTCGTGACAGAAGTCTGGGCCATGGCATCGGGCATCAGCAACATCGCCAAAGCAAAGGCGAGCGCAGCCGAAGCAGGCACTCGGCAAATCCTTTGCAGAAGGAGAATGAAACGGCTCAAAACCCCAAACGACGGCACCAAAACTCCAAAAACCAGACGCGCTACGTATGGCGCAAAACTCCCCCCTCCGCTAACCGGCTCGCGGAGTTTACCGGTAGCAAGCAACACGTTACTGTTTGTGTCAAAAATGCACCAACAAACATGCATCTTCCGTGTGAAACCTCACGTGGAAGACGATTTCGCGAATTTTACAGAAATTACTTGAGTATCGAGTCGTAACTTATTGATATTTAACATTTTTCTTAGTTTGACTATTGGCATCGAGCAAACCTTCAAAAACCAGAGTAACGAATGAATCGCACTGTGCTGGAAAATCTGCGCTGAGTTTAATTACAACTAAAGTAGGTATGCGCTTCAGCCGTTCGAAAGGCCGCCCAAGAGCCGTTATTGTTGCAATGAACCAACAAAAGACGCCCATAACTGAGCAGCAGGACCAAAGCAGATTGGCGCCCTGCCAAAACGACCCATGGCCATTGCTGCACCAAAAATGCCAACAGGCATGCCGAACCGCCGCGTCAACCGGGTCGCGGTCAGGCAGGCCAATTCTTGAACTATTGCGGCCCAGCGCTCCCCAGATGCGAAATCCGATTCGCTCAAATGAATCACAATGCTGCGGGACGACAGGTTTTTATCTGCCCATCAACTTCAGCCTGAAATCGGGCTCCAAAATCGGGACTTGAGCCCTGATTCATGCATCGCACCATGTCGGACCTACCCCCTTTGCACCCTTCTGCCAACCCCCTTCGCGACATCAGCGCAGCTTCCGCGACGGCCGGCTTTGTTGCAGTGCTCGTCGGTTTCACCAGTTCGGTGGCAATCGTTTTTCAGGCGGCACAGGCCTTCAAGGCCTCGCCCGAGATGATCGCGTCCTGGATGTGGGCCCTTGGCATCGGCATGGGGCTGTGTTCGCTCGTGCCGTCGCTGATCCTACGCAAACCCGTGATGATTGCGTGGTCCACCCCCGGGGCGGCTGTGCTGGCCACTGCCGGGGCAGCGGGCGGCTTCTCCATGGCCGAAGCCGTCGGTGCCTTCATGGTCTGCGCAGCACTCATCACGCTTTGCGGTGCAACCGGATGGTTTGAAAAAGTCATGGATCACCTGCCGTTGGGCCTGGCCTGCGCCCTGCTTGCCGGCGTCCTGGCACGCTTTGGCCTCATGGCCTTTGCCGCCGCACAATCCGCTACCGCGCTGGTCCTACTGATGCTGCTGACCTACCTGATCGGGCGCAGCTGGATGCCACGCTACGCAGTGGTGATCACCTTGTTGTTTGCTATATTATTTGTAGCATCACAAGGCCATTTGAAGCTGGCTAACGTGCATTTTGGCCTGGCGGCTCCGGTTTTTACCGCTCCTGCATTCACACTGGGCGCCATTATCAGCCTGGCCCTGCCGCTCTTCATTGTCACCATGGCCTCGCAAAACCTACCGGGCGTTGCCGCCATCCGTGCGGCCGGATATGACATGCCGATCTCGCGCCTTATCAGCATGACCGGCCTGGCCACCCTAGTTTTGGCACCATTTGGCGCCTTTGCGCTGAACTTCAGCGCCATCACGGCGGCCATCTGCATGGGTCCGGATGCCGACGAAGACCCGACCAAACGCTACACCGCTGCAGCCACCTGCGGCGCGCTGTATGTGGCTCTGGGCGTATTCGGTGCGGCTATCACGGGCCTGCTCAGCGCATTCCCGAAGGAACTGGTGCTCGCCATTGCCGGCTTGGCCCTGCTGGGCACCATTGGCAATGCGTTGGCCACGGCCATGCAACATGAGCGCGATCGCGAGGCGGCGCTGATCACCTTCCTGGTCACACTGAGTGGCGTGACACTGGCGGGCATCAGTTCGGCATTCTGGGGCGCAGCGGCGGGCACGATCGCGCTTTTTGTGCAACAGTACCGCTCCAAGACCCAGCCTGAGCGTACCCCATGAATATTCTTTTCGTTGCCGATCCACTCGATACTTTCAAGATCTACAAAGACACCAGCTTTGCCATGATGCGCGAGGCACAGCGCCGTGGCCATGCGGTGCACGCCTGCGAACCGGCAGGAATGGTCTGGCAGCGGGGCAGCGTGGTCCAGGCAAGGGTGCAGGCCATTGAGCTGACCGGCCAGGACTCCTGGTACGCGGTGCACTCCGAAGAAATGCGCGCGCTCAAGGACTTTGAAGCCGTGATCATGCGCAAGGATCCACCCTTTGACTCCGAGTTTTTCTACGCCACGCATTTGCTCGAGCAGGCCGAGCGCGAAGGGGCCAGGGTTTTCAACAAGCCGCGTGCATTACGCGACCACCCCGAAAAGCTCGCGATCATGGAGTTCCAGCAGTTCATTGCGCCGACCATCGTGACACGCAGTGCCCAGGCCATCCGCGAATTCCACTCCGAGCACCGTGACATCATCCTCAAGCCCTTGGACGGCATGGGTGGCACGGGCATCTTTCGGGTCAAGGAAGAGGGCCTGAATCTTGGCGCGATCGTTGAAGGCATCAACCGCGATGGCGCGCAAAGTGTAATGGTGCAAAAGTTCCTGCCGGCCATTGCAGAAGGCGACAAGCGCGTGCTCGTCATCGGCGGCAAGCCAGTGCCTTTCAGCCTTGCGCGCATCCCCCAGGGCGGAGAAGTGCGCGGAAACCTCGCTGCAGGCGGCAAGGGAGTTGCCCAGCCGCTAACGCAGCGGGACCGCGAAATTGCCGAAGCGCTGGGTCCGACGCTGGCAGCACGCGGTCTGCTGCTGGTGGGTCTGGACGTGATTGGCGAATCACTCACCGAGATCAACGTGACCAGCCCGACCTGCTTTCAGGAAATCACCCAGCAAACAGGCTTTAATGTGCCGGGCATGTTCATTGATGCACTGGAAACCGTGATGAAATCGGCGTAGCTTGCTATATAAGTGATAGCGAAGCAAATTCAATCCAGAGCAGCTCCGTCCACGTAGACCCGCAATTCCCCGGGGGCAAAGGCGCTCCAATCCTCGTTTTTGGTGAGGGGAGCCGTCACAACCACTGCAATCCGGTCGCCCGGTTTGGCCACCGTGGAAAAATCAACGGACAGGTCTTCGTCGTGCAGCTGGGCCCGTGCAAACGGGTGCTTGCGCTCGACGGCATAGAGATGGGTCGAGGCATGGGCCCACAAGGCTTCACCGTTGGAGAGCAGGCAGTTGAAGGTGCCGTACCGGGCTACCTGGGCCACCAGTTCCTTGAGCGTGAGTGTCAACTCCCGAACAGAGGGCAGGCTGGCATGCGATTTGGCCAGTTCCTGCATGATCCAACAGAAGGCACGCTCGCTGTCCGTCGTTCCCACTGGCCGGAAACCGGCATGCAGCTTGGGTTGGAAGTTTTTCAGATCGCCGTTGTGCGCAAATACCCAGTAGCGCCCCCAGAGCTCGCGCACAAACGGGTGGCAGTTCTCAAGGCTGACTGCGCCTTGCGTGGCCTTGCGGATGTGCGCAATCACGTTGCGGCTCTTGATAGGGTAACGCCGGATGAGGTCGGCAACCGGCGAGGCAACGGCACTCTGATGATCGACAAAATGGCGCAGGCCTGCACCTTCAAAAAACGCAATGCCCCAGCCATCAACATGCTCGTCCGTATGCCCGCCGCGCTCGGCAAAGCCTGTGAAACTGAACACCACGTCCGTCGGGACGTTGCAGTTCATGCCGAGAAGCTGGCACATGATCAGTTGCTCAAACGGCCTTTGGCGTGCAACTGCCAGGCGGGTATCAAGGCCAGGGCGCAAACGATGGCAAGGGCGACAAAAGTCTCGGCAAATGCCACATGCTGCTGGGCCGGAGCCGGGTAGGAGGTCAAGCGCCATTGCAGGAAGATCCCGCACAGGCTGACACCGGCCGAGCCGCCGAGCATGCGCAGGAAGTTGATGCCGCTCGATGCTTGCGCGATCAGGTCCTTGTGCAGTCCGTGCATGGAGCCCAGATTCAGCGATGGCAGGATGAACCCCAGGCCGATCCGGCCGAGCACGGTGAATGCCACCAGCCACCAGATGGTGGTCCCGACATCGACAAACATCATGAGCGCAAATGAGGAAGCCAGCATGGCCAGGCCCGCCGACACCAGCCTTCTGGTCGGCACGCGATCGGCCATGCGCCCCACCAGAGGAATGGTAATGGCCAGCACGATGCCTGCTGGCAGCAGGATGGTGCCCACATGAGAGGCAGACAGCGCGAGGCCGATCTGCATAAACACGGGTAACAGATAGGTCGAACCAAACAGCGCCATGCCATAAATGAAAGCGACCACACTGCCCATGGCAAAGGGCTTGAATGCAAACAGGCGCAGATCCATCAAGGGGTCGCTACATCGGCCCTCCCACCACAGAAATGCAAAGAAAGTCACCGCGAAGGCAAGCAATAGAAAAGAGGAGCGCGCATAGTGACCCCCATGCAAACCTACAAGGCCATTGAGCAGGCACAAGGTTCCCACAGTGGCCAGCAACAGGCCGCGCCAGTCGAGCGAGGTGCCGGCGCCTGCCTGCACGCCACCTGGCGCTGTCGTTGGAAGATAGCGTGTGCCCATGGCCAGCGCGCAGATGCAAAAGGGAATCACCATGAAGAAGATGGAACGCCAGCCAAACCAGTCCACCAGCAGACCGCCTACGCTAGGACCCACGGCGGGGGCCAGCACGGCACCCATGCTGAAATAGCCGCTGGCCCGGCCGCGCTCCTCAGGCGCGAAGGCGCGCATGATGATGATGACAGGGATGGGCTGCACCACGCCGGCCGCCAGGCCCTCGGCCACGCGCATGGCGAGTACCAGCTCAAAACTGCTGGAGAGCCCGCCAAACAGCCCCCCCAGCATGAGCAGCCACATGCAGCCCATATAGGTGGCTCGGTATCCAAAGCGCCCGAGCAGCCAGGGCGTGGTGAGCATGGAGACGGTCATCGCGACCATGAAGCCGGACGAAACCCACTGCGCGCGTTCCTGCCCCAGGCCGAAATGGTGGCTCAGGCCCGGCACCGCAACATTGATGATGGTGGACGACATGATGGCCGCCATCGTGCCCAGCATCACGCTGAACAGGAACAGCCACCGGTAACGCGCCCCGAAGCGCGCCTGCAGCGCCGTCAGTGATGTGGAACTGGCACCGGTCACGCGCCGCGCACTTCGCCCTGACCCAGCACCACGTATTTGAGGGAGGTCAGGCCTTCGATTCCGACCGGCCCGCGGGCGTGGAACTTGTCGGTGCTAATACCGATCTCCGCACCCAGCCCGAACTCGAAGCCATCTGCAAAGCGCGGGCTGGTGTTGACCATGACGCTCGCGGAATCCACCTCGCGCAGGAAGCGTTGGGCATGCACATGGTCAGTGGTGATGATGGCGTCGGTGTGGTGGGAGGAATAGTGGTTGATGTGGGCAATCGCTTCGTCCAGGCCCGCAACCACCTTGATGCTGATGATAGGCGCGAGGTATTCCTCGTACCAATCCTGCTCTCGGGCGGGTACCACGTTTGCTCCGCTTTTCATAGCGTCCGACGCCCGCAGAATTTGGCCCGCCGTCTCATCGCAACGCATTTCGACACCCTTGGTGGCAAATACACGGCCAATCTCCGGCAAAAACTCCGCGGCCACGGGCTGTGCCACGAGCAGCCCTTCGATTGCGTTGCAGGGGCTGTACTTCTGCGTTTTGGCGTTGTCGGCAATCCGGACCGCCATGGCCACATCGCAGTGCGCGTCCACGTAGACATGGCAGTTGCCGTCAAGATGCTTGATGACGGGCACCTTGGCCTCGCGGCTGATGCGTTCGATCAGGCCCTTGCCACCGCGCGGGATGATCACATCGACATATTGCGGCATCGCAATGAGCTGGCCGACCGCTTCACGGTCGGTCGTCTGCACCAGTTGCACGGCATCGGTTGGTAGTCCACTTTCCTGCAACGCTCGCCGCACCAGGGCGGCCAGGGCGCGGTTGGAGTCGATCGCTTCCGAGCCGCCGCGCAGAATGCAGGCATTGCCGCTCTTGATGGACAGGTTGGCGGCCTCGATCGTCACGTTCGGGCGGCTCTCGTAAATCATGCCGAAAACGCCGAGCGGCACGCGCATCTGCCCGACGCGGATGCCGCTGGGCTGCTGTTTCATCCCGATGATCTCGCCAATCACGTCGGGCATGGCCGCCAGTTGCTCACAGCCCTGGGCCACAGTTTCAATGACCGCGGGGCTGAGCATGAGCCGATCTTGCATGGGCGCCGACAAACACGCCGCGGCCGCGCGGGCCAGGTCCTTGGCGTTTTCAAGCTGCAGCGCAACCACATTTTCGCGAAGCAGGCGCGCCAGCGCCCGCAAAGCTATGTTTTTGGTAGCGGCGTCCGCCCGCGCCATGCCGGCCGCAGCCGCACGGGCCTGCACGCCCAGGGTCTGGACGTATTCAGGGACATTGAGCGCATTCATGTTGCAATTTTAGTCTCTTGGCTCACCAGCATGGCAAGGTGCTGCAAGGCAGCCCAGGGATCGTGGGGCCATTCGGGTTGGCGCAAGCCCTTGACGATACCGTCCACCACATGGGCCGCGTGCAGCCATTGCGCCAACGTGGTGTCGCTCAGGCGCGGCAAGACGCGCTCATACAGCCGCTCCTTGACGCCCCAGATGCGGCTTTCGCGCAGGGCCATGGGCAAGGGCCGCCCGGCGCTGACGGCGTCTTTGACGCGTTTGAGCCCGCGGATGTCCTCGCTCAGCGCCCAGTGCACCAGCACCGCGGCCTCGCCCTCGGCCTCCAGGCCGGCCAGCATGCGCTGCACCCGGGCCACCTGCCCGCCCAGAACGGCTTCGGCAAGTTTGAAAACGTCGTAGCGCGCCACATTGAGCACGGCCGCCTCCACCTCGTCAAAACCGAGCTCGCGCGGGGCCTCGGCGCTGGCCGGGTAGAGCAGTGCCAGCTTTCGGATCTCCTGGTCGGCTGCCAGCAGATTGCCTTCAACGCGATCTGAAAAAAATTGCAGGGTGCGCTGCCCCTCCACGCCTGACTGCACACGCAATCCCTCCGCCTGAAGGCGCTGGGCAATCCAGGCGGGCAGCTGGGCACGCTCGACTGGTTCGATGCGCAGGGTCACGCCGAAGTTCTCCAAGGCAGCAAACCAGGCACTGCTTTGCGTGGCCTTGTCCAGGCGCGGCAGCAGGACGAGGGTCAGGGTGCTGTCGTTATCCTGCGCCAGCTCGGCCACCTGCTGGAGGGCAGCGCTGCCCTCCTTGCCGGGCTTGCCCGAGGGCACGCGAATTTCAACCATCTGCTTGTCGGCAAACAGGCTCAGCGAGCTACCGCTGGCAAGCACCGCGCCCCAGTCAAAGTGGGCTCCGGCAACCGTGTGCACGCTGCGCTCGCTGTAGCCCAGCGCCCGCGCATGCGCGCGGATGGCATCGGCCGATTCCTGCACCAGCAGGGTTTCGTCGCCGTGCAGGGTGTAGAGGCTGCGCAGCCCGCGCTGCAGATGGGACGCGAGCTGTGCAGGAGCCAGCTGCATGGGCTTACAGGCTGGTCACGGCGGCCAGCCGCCGCATGAGTTGCTGGACCACGTCGGTCTGCATGTTGCGGTAGAGCAGGCCCTCCTCGGCCTCCTTGGACAGCACGGCCGACTCATTGAAGCTGATGTCGCGTTGCTGCAGGATCTCGGAGTTTCCGATCAGCTCCTTGCCGTCCTTGCCGCGCAGGGCGAAGCGCAGGCGCAGGCGCAGCTGGAATTCGCGCACTGCCCCGGTGTTGGTCACGCTGATCACCACCTTTTCGCGCTGCTCCTGCAAGATGTCGAGCACCACTTCGGCCGAGGTCGCCAACTTGGCATCCGTTATGACACGCACATCGCCGTTGGACGCGATTGAACGCCGGAACTCCACGCCCAGCGCCGAGCCATCCGACCAGCTGGTGTAGATGCTGGCAAACGCAAACTTGGGCGCGCGGCGCAACTCGAATCCGCAGGCCGACAAGGCCAGTGCCACAGTCGCGCTCAGGAGGATGCGGCGCTGCACGGTTCAGATCACCACGTTGACGAGGCGCCCTGGCACCACGATCACTTTCTTGGGCGCAGCACCCTTGGCAAAAGCGACAAAAGCTTCGCTCGAAAGTGCCGCCTGTTCGATGGCCTCTTTGGCCGCGCCGGCGGCGACTACGACCGAGCCCCGCAGCTTGCCATTGACCTGCAGCATGAGCTCGATCTCGTCCTGCAGCAAGGCGCTGGCGTCCACCACCGGCCAGGACGCGTCCAACAAATCGCCCTGCGCGGCCGCATACCCCAACTGCTTCCACAATGCGTGGCAGATGTGCGGCGTAGCCGGATAGATGCAGCGCAGCAGGATGCCAAACCCCTCGGCCAGCACGGTGCAGGCCGCCCGGGACTCATCGCCCTTGAAGTCTTCCAGCGCGTTGAGCAGCTTCATCGCACCGCTGACCACCGTGTTGTATTGCATGCGCTGGTAGTCGTAATCCACCTGCTTGAGCACGGCATGGATTTCCCGCCGCAGCGCCTTCAATTCTTTGGACATTCCAGCGGAAGTTGGCTCAGAATGGGCGTAGGTCGCTATGTTTTCAGTAGCGCCCAGCTTGACGCCGAAATTCCAAAGCCGGCGCAGGAAACGGTAGCTGCCCTCGACTGCCGCGTCGTTCCATTCCAGCGTGGCCTCGGGTGGGGCCGTGAACATCATGTAGAGGCGGGCCGTATCGGCACCGTATTTGTCGATCAGGTCCTGCGGGTCCACCCCATTGTTCTTGGACTTGCTCATGGTGGTCACTCCACCGTAATCGACCAATGAGCCATCCGCCTTGAGTTTGGCTCCAATGATCTTGCCCGCCGCATCGTGCACATGCTCGATGTCCTGCGGCCAGAAGTAATCGATCCCGCCAGTGGCACCCTTGCGCGAATAGACATGGTTGAGCACCATGCCCTGGCAGAGCAGCTTGTCAAAGGGCTCATCGAAGCTGACCAGGCCGAAATCACGCATCACCTTGGTCCAGAAGCGCGCATAGAGCAGGTGCAGGATGGCGTGCTCGATGCCGCCGATGTACTGGTCCATGCCGCCGCTCTTGTTGCCGCTGTCGGCCGTGCCCATCCAGTATTGCGTGCCGCCCGCCACCATCTGCCCGGTATTCGTCGGGTCGCAATAGCGCATGAAATACCAGGACGAGTCAACGAAAGTGTCCATGGTGTCGGTTTCGCGCCGCGCGGCCTTGCCGCAGACCGGGCAGACCACACCGGCATGGAAACCCGCATGCTTGTGCAGCGGGTTGCCGGAGCCGTCGGGCACGCAATCCTGCGGCAACACCACCGGGAGGTCCTTCTCGGGCACCGGCACGGCGCCATGCTCATCGCAATGGATGATGGGAATGGGCGTGCCCCAGTAGCGCTGGCGGCTTACGCCCCAGTCGCGCAGGCGCCAGGTGGTTTTTTTCTCGCCATTGGCCACGCGCGCCAGGTCGGCAGCCACGACATCGACGCAGGCCATGAAATTTAGTCCGTCGTATTTGCCGGAGTTGACAGCAACGCCGCTCTGCTTGTCGGCGTACCAGTCCTGCCACGCCTGGGCGTCAAAAGCCTTGCCCGGCACCGCAACCACCTGCTTGACAGGCAACTGGTACTTGTTGGCAAAAGCCAGATCACGCTCGTCATGCGCCGGCACACCCATCACCGCGCCGTCGCCATAACCCATGAGCACATAGTTGCCGACCCACACCTCCACCGGTTCGCCGGTGAGCGGATGCTTGACAAACAGGCCGGTGGCCACGCCTTCCTTTTCCTTGGTGGCGAGTTCGGCTTCCGTGGTACCACCCGCCTTCAAAGATTCAATTTTTGCACCAAGCGACGCTGATCTGGCGCTGGCTACCAGGGCAATCGGGTGCTCGGGTGCGACGGCAACAAAGGTCACGCCCATGATGGTGTCGGCACGGGTGGTGAAGACGAACATCCTGCCGTCCTGCACCAGCGCGCCCGCGGCGTCACGGATTTCGTGCGGGAAGGCAAAGCGCACGCCCTCGCTCTTGCCGATCCAGTTTTCCTGCATGAGCTTGACGCGCTCGGGCCAGCCCGGCAAGCCGCTTTTGACATAGTCGAGCAACTCAGGCGCGTACTGCGTGATGTTAAGGTAATACCCGGGGATCTCGCGCTTTTCCACAGTAGCGCCGGTGCGCCAGCCCTTGCCGTCAATCACCTGCTCGTTGGCCAGCACGGTCTGATCCACCGGATCCCAGTTGACGATCTGGGTTTTGCGGTAGGCGATGCCCTTTTCCAGCATCTTGAGAAACAGCCACTGGTTCCACTTGTAGTAGCTGGCGTCGCAGGTCGCCACCTCGCGGCTCCAGTCGATGGCTAGGCCCATGGCCTGCATCTGCTTCTTCATGTAGGCGATGTTTTCGTAGGTCCACTTGGCGGGCGGCACGCCGTTTTTAATTGCGGCGTTTTCGGCGGGCAGCCCAAACGCATCCCAGCCCATGGGCATCAGGACGTTGTAGCCCTTCATGCGCAACTGGCGCGCCAGCATGTCATTGATCGTGTAGTTGCGCACATGGCCCATGTGCAGCTTGCCGCTGGGGTAGGGCAGCATGGAGCAGGCGTAGTACTTGGGCTTGGGCTGACCATGAGCATCCAGCGCATGCTCCGTCACCCGGTAGGCGTCTTGCGCGGTCCAATGCGCGTGTGCGGCTTTTTCGATGGCGAGGTGGTCGTACTTGTCTTGCATGGGCACTTGCGGAATCTTCTGAGGGTCTTTATTTGTGGGGATCGGCCACGAAGCCAATGCGGTTAAGGCCCGCCTTCTGGGCAACGCCCATGACTTCCACGATGCGGCCATAGGGCACGGTTTCATCCGCTCGCAATTGCACCTCGGTGTCGGGGCTGGCTTTGGCAGTGGCAGCGAGCGCTTGCGCCAGAGCGGGCAACTCGATGGGCTGGTCGTTCAGGAAGACCTTGGAGGACTTGTCAACCACCAAGGTCACGAAACGGGGCGCTTCGCTGGTCTGGGCAGCATCGGTCTTGGGCAGGTCCAGCTTGATGGAGCTGGTCATCAGCGGGGCCGTAATGATGAAGATCACCACCAGCACAAGCATGACGTCGACCAGCGGCGTCATGTTGATTTCGCTCATCGGCTGGCTGCCGGGGCTGCGTTCGAGTTTGCCGAAGCTCATCGTGCATCACCCGGCTTGGACGTCATGCTGGGCAAACAGCTCCCGCAGGTCGCGCGCAAAGCCTTCGAGTTCGGCCTCAATGGTGGCAATGCTGCGGCCCAGGACGTTGTAGGCAAGCACGGCGGGAATGGCAACGGCCAGGCCCGCCGCCGTCATGATGAGGGATTCTCCAACGGGGCAGGCGACCTTGTCGATGCTGATCTGCCCCGCCGCCGAGATGCCCACCAGCGCGTGGTAGATGCCCCAGACGGTACCGAGCAAGCCGACAAACGGGGCCGTGGATCCGACAGTGGCGAGCAGAACCTGGCCATACTGCAATTTGTAGAGCACGGCATGCAATGCATCGCGCAAGCGACGTGTTAGTTGCTGGCTCTTGTCGCCGGTGGCGGCCAGGGAGTTGGAATAGTTCGGTTGCGCTACCAAATTGGTAGCTTCCAGCAGCGGCAGCACAAGGGATTCGCGGTCAAATGCCTGCAAATTGCGGGTGGCATCGGCAACTGTGGGGGCTTGCCAGAAGGCGGCGACGCTGCGCGCCACGTCGCCACGCGCGCGCTGCAGCAGCCAGGCTTTCCAGAGGATGACGACCCAGCTGGCGACCGACATAATGAGCAACAAGACCGCAACGAACTTGCTGACGCCGTCGCCCTGCATGATGAAATCCAGCGCTTGCATCGCCCTGTTACCTTAAACCCAAAACATCGAACATGTCAAACAGGCCGCTGCGGCGCCCAGCAAGGTAGCGCGCTGCCCGCAAACTGCCCTGGGCATAGGTCACACGGCTCGCCGACTTGTGGGTGATTTCAATGCGCTCGCCGATGCCGGCGAACAGCACGGTGTGGTCGCCCACGATGTCGCCGCCGCGGATGGTGGCAAAGCCGATGCTCGAGGGATCGCGCTCGCCAGTGACGCCCTCGCGCGCGAAGACGGCGCAGTCTTTCAGATCGCGGCCCAGTGCGCCGGCAATCACCTCGCCCATCTTGAGCGCTGTGCCGGATGGCGCGTCGACCTTGTGTCGGTGGTGGGCTTCGATGATCTCGATGTCGTAGCCCGTGGACAGGGCTTTGGCAGCCATCTCGAGTAATTTCAGCGTGACGTTCACGCCCACGCTCATGTTGGGCGCCATGACGATGGCAATGTCCTTGGCAGCAGCGGCGATTTCGGCCTTTTGGGCTGCGTCAAAACCCGTGGTGCCGATGACCATCTGGACGCCCAGCTCTATGCAGGCGCGCAAATGCGCCATGGTGCCTTCTGGCCGGGTGAAATCGATCAGCGCATGCGCCCCGGCCAAACCGGCCTTCAGGTCCGCCACGATGGGCACATTGCAAGAAAAGCCCAGGCCGGCCCCGGCGTCCTGGCCGAGACCCGGTGAGGCCGGGACGTCGAGCGCACCGACCAGGCTGCAATCGTCTGCGGCATGGATTGCCTCAATGAGCATGCGTCCCATCCGGCCCGACGCGCCCGCAACTGCCAGACGCAAAGGAGTGCTTGCCGGCGTGCTCATTGCGCCGGGGTGAAGAATTCGCGGTCGATGAGCCAGCGGCCGTCGCGCTTGGTCAGGAACAGCGCCTTGGTGCCGTTCTCATTGCCGTCCGGCGATTCGTAGGCCTGGCGGAACACCACGCGCGCTTCAGTTGGCGAAACCATGCGGGTCCGCACATCCAGAACGCCCAAGGTGGTCGACCGTCCTTCAATGCGGGGACGACGCAGAGTCTCCCATTCGGCCCGCGAGGCGCTGGAGCCCTTGAATTCAGGTGCATAGCGCGCAAAAAATGCACTGGCATTGCGGCCTTGCCAGTCATCCATCCACCCGGTCAGAAAACCCGCCAGCTCAGGCTCGAGACCACTAAACCCCACCGTCGAGACAACCACGGGCGCTGCGGGCGCAAGAGGACGCACCACAGGTGTTGGCAGCTCGGAATTTGACGCGACCGGAGCAGGAACCGCTGCAGGCGGCGCGGCAACGGCCACGGCGGGGGCTGGCGCGACAGCCGGAGCAGGCGCAGCCGCGACCGGGCTCGGCAGCGCGGGGGCGGTCGCGGAAGGCGATGGCAGGGCCGCTACCGTTGCAACCGAAGCCACTGCCGCAACCGGCGCCGGCGCGACCGGTGCAGGCACGCGCGTTGTCGCGGCAGCTGGAGCCGCTGCCGGTGCCGGTGCCGGTGCCGGGACAGGAGACGCTGCAACTGAAGCAGTTGCAGCGGCCACCGGCGCTACAGCCACTGGGGGAGGAGCCGCCGCGAGAGCCGACACAGAGGGCGCTTGCACAGGCACAACGGCAGGAGCCCGCGCGGCTACTGCGGCGGCGGCCACCACGGCCCCCTGAGTGCTGGCATCCCAGGCGTGGGACACGCTCGCGGGGCTGTCCAGTGGCGGATACGCTGGTGGATTGGTAGGCGCCGCGGTGGTAATCGCAGTCGCGGCAGGTGCGACCGGAGGATTTTTAAGGCTGAACTCCTTGAGTACTTCCTCGGGTACTTCAAGCAGGGGCACCTTACCCAGACTACGTCGCGTATCGATCTGCGCCACAAACTCGGCCTCGGTGGGCATTTCATCACCCTCCGCCCGATCAAACAGGTCGCCCTTGAAATACACGGTGAGTTTGCGCAGCTGGGTCGGCACGCCCTGACGATTGAGCGTGAACACATACTCCCAGCGGTCGGCATGGAACACGCTGGTTAGCAGGGGGGTGCCCAGGACTTCCTTGACCTGGGCGCGTGGCATGCCCTTCTGCAACAGTGCCACCTGCTCGCGCGAGACAAAATTACCCTGCACCACCTCGGCCTTGTACGGAGTGATGGCAGTGATCAGGCGCGACGGCAGCGTGCCCGGGCTGGACCAACTGCTACACCCCGCGGCGAGCGTCACGCCTGCGGCGCAGGCCAGGACCGACCACGAAGAAGGGGCACGCACAAAGGCACGAAGGCCTGGCTTTGGGGGCTTTGCAAGCATGGCTTGGGTCGTGGAGACTGGTAACGATAGGAGGGTAGGGACCGTTCATTGCTGAACCATCCCCCCCTAAGAACCGGACTTGCGACTTTCACCGCATCCGGCTCAAGCACAACACTTGAAACCGATAGTCGTCGGGGATGGAATTAGCAAAGTTGATTGTAGTATCAACCCGAGCCATCCACCCCCACGGCTCGTTTTTCACTAAACCTCCTTGGAGGCCGGCTTAACAACAGTCAAACCCTTGGCATGCACTGCGGCATGACAGACCGGATGCAAAAGCACCCGGTTTGACAACAAATCGGTACCGCCATCCACTTTGCGAACAATGTGGTGGTCGTGCCAACCGGTGTCAGCGTCGATGGTCGTCCGGCAAAAAGCACACTGTCCCGACTGGGATTTGTAAAGATTGGTTAGCTGCGATCGGTACGCGATACTTTTCAGCATTCGCGCCGTCCGCAGGCCCTCACCGTACATCTCATCCTTCGGGTCGAAGGGGTTGTAGATCCCTTTGATCTTTTTGTGCCTTGGCTTTCCTACGACAGTATCCGCGAGCAGGTATCGGCGCACCATGTGCACTTCACCCTCTGCAGATTTCTTGACAGTAGCAAACTCGGTTCGGTCCCCCAAGCGTTTCCAGTATTTCTGGAAACACCATGTCAGACTTTTCCGCGGATGTCTGCGTCGCGCCCAGCGTACCAGTCGCCAATAAATTAGCGAATCCAGCTTGCTAAAGACTGCTTTCGCGACCACCGGCTGGTGGTACTGAGCCCAACCCCGGAGAATTGGATTCAGTTTCTCTATCAGAACGTCCTGTTTCACCATCAGGTGATTCTTGATGACTTCCGCCACCTTGTCGTAGAGCGCTTTCGCGCTTTTCCGACTCGGCTTGATGAGCAGTTTTCCACCGTATTTACGGAAGTTCCAGCCCAGGAAGTCAAAGCCATCGTCAATGTGGGTGACTCGCGTCTTTTCCGGCGAAAGTTGCAGTCCCCGTTTTGCGAGGAAAACTTCAATCCAAGGACGAATTTCGCTTTCGAGCACCTCTTTCGAGGTTCCCGTAATGACGAAGTCATCAGCATACCGGATAACATTGATTTTGAGCTTTTTGGCCTTTCCTTTTCCATACTTGGCATCTAGATGCGCAAGTAAGTCAAGTTCCAAGCCGTTCAAGGTCACGTTCGCCAAGGTCGGCGAGATGATGCCACCTTGTGGTGTCCCTTCGTTGGTCGGCGTCAGTTGGCCCCTATGGACCACTCCAGCTTTCAGCCATTTCCGCAAAATCCTCCGGTTCATATGAACATGAGTAAGAAGCCAGTCATGATTGATGTGGTCGAAGCAACCCTTGATATCTGCTTCGAGTACCCAAGAGGCCGAAACCTTTTTGGGCATGCATACAAATATCTGACCCATAGCATCTGCCGCCGAGCGATTTCGCCGGAAGCCGTAACTGTTTGGGTCACTTGTGGATTCAGCCACAGGTTCAAGGCCTAGCAGGTGGAGCGCCTGCATGGCCCGGTCGAACATAGTCGGAATGCCCAAGGGACGTTCCTTTCCGTTTGACTTGGGAATGTAGACTCGCCTCAACGGCTGCGGTCTGTACCCCCTTTGTTGCTTCAACTTGCCAACGGCCTTCCATTTCTGGTCAGGCGTGTCCCAGAGTTCGCGATCGACCCCTGCCGTTCGCTTGCCTTGGTTTTCTGTCACCCGTCTCACTGCCAGTGCCCTGGCGGTGAAAGAGTGGATGAGCGATCGTTGCAAGGCTTTCACCCTGCGCCAATCGCTTTTCTGTGTCGCCTTCGCTATTCGCTTCTGCGTTGTTCTCACGTTGCGCTCGACCAGATGCCAATCGATGGCATGCCAGTCTTGCGGTTCGCGTGAGGACGCAGCGTCACCATCGCTGATGATTTTTCTCATGCATTCCTCGTAGAAGTTAATCCGTCGAGGACACACTTTTCCCCTAGGGGATCTGTGCATCCCTTCGGGGCGTTCATGAACTTTTGCAGCCGTTTGCGACGGTTGCACCATGTGGAAGTCTGCGTGCTTTCGCACTGGAGCAAATCTAGAACCCCTATGCCACCCGTTACAGGCGACCGTTCGCTTTTTCCACAATCCCATACCCCCTCACCCAACAGCTTGCCTTCAACTCACTTTAAAAGTGGGCCTTCGACTTACCTGCCCGTGCACCTGAGTGCTTGGGCGAGCGGTGGGGCTTACCACGTTCCCTGGTCTACCGACACAACGAAAGTCTCGCCGTGTCTGTCTGGTAAGGGTCTGTCTTTTCCGGAGCTGTCGTCTAACGACGTGCCCCCACGATCAACGGAGGCATCTGACAGCGCGCCTTTTGGCTTTGGCCTATCAGCAGATTTGGCCAATCAATGATCACCCGGATTCGAACGACAGTTCAGGTGTCTTACCCATTCAGAATTAGCCTCGCCCTTCAACCGCATTTCTGCTAGCAGTTTCTGGCGCCTCCCTTGCGGGCTGGCGTCACCACTTTCGCGGGGGTACTTTGTCAGTTGGGCTTCAGACGGGGGCGTTACCACCCCTGCATGCCAACGTAGGCTACTGCTGGTCGTACAGCAGATTCCGGCAACACACAACAAGGTGCGTGCAGTGGAACAAGGTAGGCCAGAGCTTCTTGCTCTGTTATGAGCTATTCAGGAATTCCTGCGTCCACCTCGTACATGGGGATAGCCCCAAGTAAAAAATGTCTGCCAATCGTTGCCGAAAGGAGACATTTGACGATCAAGTCGCCCCGCCTGAAGGCGAAAGCAACTTAGACGCAGCTATTTCATGGACTGTCTACGAAAGGTTTCGAGACATTCCATATAGGCCTGCTGGCGTTGCCGCCGGGGCCGTCCTTTAGATAGATTGGGCTTTGCGCCCAATGGAGATTGCCCACTTTCATGCACAATCCCCTCATGACATGCCGCCACTCGGACGACGAACAAAGCGACTCGTGTCGCACTGATCGACTCATTGTAGCGGCTAGGTTTGCCACGGAAAGCGCGCCATGACCAATATCGACGAACTCAAAAGTACCGGTCTTAAAGCCACGCTGCCGCGCCTGAAAATCCTCGAACTGTTCCAAAAGGGCCAGCAAAGGCACATGACGGCAGAAGACGTGTTCCGCGTACTGCTGATCGACCGCTCCGACATCGGGCTGGCCACCGTGTATCGCGTTTTGACGCAGTTCGAACAGGCGGGCATCCTGATCCGCAGCCATTTCGAATCGGGCAAGGCCGTCTACGAACTCAACGAAGGGCAGCACCATGACCATCTGGTGTGCATCGACTGCGGCCGGGTCGAGGAGTTCTATGACGCTGAAATTGAAAAGCGCCAGCATGCCGTTGCCAAGGCCAAGGGCTTTACGATTGCCGACCACGCCTTGAGCCTGTACGCCAACTGCACAAAAAACCCCTGCCCGAATCGACCGCCCGCGCGGCTGGCCTGAACGCCCCTAGTGCTTGTCCATCGCCTTGCGATGGCGTTCGACGAATTCCTGGTAGGTGTCGATACCGCGCAACTGCAGGATGGTATTGCGCACTGCCGCCTCGACCAGCACGGCAATGTTGCGCCCGGCCACGACCTGAATCACGGCCTTGCGCACCGGGATCCCGAGCACGTCCTGCGTGAGGGGCTCGTAGGGAATGCGCTCGTACTCGCGCTCGAGCGTTTCGCGCCGCACCAGATGCACAATGAGTTTGAGGCGCATCTTGCGCCGCACGGCGGTCTCGCCAAAGATTGCTCGGATGTCGAGCAGGCCGATGCCCCGGACTTCAAGCAGGTTCTGCAACAGCTCGGGGCAGCGGCCCTCGATCGTCGTCTGATTGACCCGATACAGATCGACTGCATCGTCCGCCACCAGGCCGTTGCCGCGCGAAATCAGTTCGAGTCCCAGTTCGCTTTTGCCCAGGCCCGACTCGCCGGTGATCATCACGCCCAAGCCAAGAATGTCCATGAATACGCCGTGCATGCTGGTGCGCTCGGCAAAATGGCGCGACAGGTAGGCGCGCATCACGTCAATCACAAATGCGGCCGACTCGCGCGTCGAAAACATCGGAATCTGCGCGCGCTCACACATGGACAGCAGGGTATCGGGCGCACTCTGGTTGTCGGCCAGGACAAGTACAGGCGGCTCCAGGGTCACGATGCGTGAAATGCGCCGTGCGCTGTCTTCCGGAGATGATGCAGACAGGTAAGCAACCTCGCGCGTTCCGAGAATCTGGACCCGGTAGGGGTGGATGTAATTGAGGTACCCCACGAGATCCGCGCCCGACCTAGCCGCGCTGATCGCCACTTCATCGAAGCGCCGCTCCGAAGCGCCCAGACCCGCGACCCACTCCCATTTGAGCTGGGCCCGGTGATCTTCAAAAAGCACGTCCGCGCTGATGACCGACGGTTTCATTCTCTGGCGCCGTCCGAAGGCCTGGCGTCAGGCCGTTGCAGCAGAACGCCAGCCGGCAATCAGGCTGTGCAAGGCATGCGCGTCGGTACTGGCTTTGATGGTTTCCCGCAGCGCCGCATCACTGAGCAATTCGGCAATTTCCGAGAGGATTTCAAGATGCTTCTGCGTCGCCGCCTCGGGCACCAGCAGGAATATGAGCAGGCCCACCGGTTGCTCGTCGGGCGCGTCGAACCCGATCGGCTGGGCCAGCTGGAACACGGCCGCCATCGGCGACTTAAGACCCTTGATGCGCCCATGCGGAATGGCAACCCCATGACCAAGGCCGGTCGAACCCAGGCGCTCGCGCGCAAACAGGCTGTCAGTCACCAAGGCGCGCGACAACCCGTGCATATTTTCAAACAGCAGGCCGGCTTCTTCGAATGCGCGCTTTTTGCTTGTAGCGTCCAACTGGACCAACACCTGCCCTTCAGGCAGGATGGATGACAAACGGTTCATGGCCGAAATTATGCACCGCAGCAAAGCAAAAACAAGAAGTGCCGCACGGAATCGGCTTCCGGGCGGCACTTTGGTGCATTTTGACGCTGTTTGGCTACATCATCCGCTTGGACGCGTCGTGGTGATGGTCCTGCATGCGGTCTTTGTGGCGAACCACCTGGCGATCCAGCTTGTCCACCAGGTCATCGACGGCTGCATAGAGGTCTTCGTGGGCGCTCTCGGCAAACATGTCGCTGCCCTTGACATGGATATTGCATTCGGCGCGCTGTCGTCGCTCCTTCTCCTTCTGCTTTTCTACCGATAGCAGGACCTTGACGTCAACGACCTGGTCAAAGTGGCGGGTAATCCGATCGAGCTTGGTGGTCACGTAACTGCGCAGTGCGGGGGTAACTTCAAGATGGTGACCGCTGATCGTCAAGTTCATAGGGAGCCTCCTGTTGCTCTTGCAGAAAACGCCGCCCCGGCTGACGGGCCCCGGCGGCGCGAAAAAAGCTGTACGCGGAATCACTATGCTCCCGAAAACGAACCAGCGCAAGCTTGCAGTGCAACAATTTGCAGCGTTACCCGGTATGCTATAAAGTTGATAGCCCTAGACGCTCGTTTGGCGATGGCAGCGGGCCTTTTATACGTCCAATGTCGCTAGACACGATCATTTCCGCCGGTTTGCCCCGGGCCGCCCGGCCCAGCCACGCGCTGGTCCTGATGGGCGGGGGCGCGCGCACCGCTTACCAGGCCGGGGTACTCAAGGCCCTGGCGACCATGCTGGACCTGCAGGCTGGCGCAGGCCACAGGTTTCCGTTTCCGGTGCTGGTGGGCACCTCGGCCGGGGCGCTCAATGCGTCTTTTCTGGCCGCCCGCGCGACACAGGGGTTGACCGCCCTGGTTGCGCTTGCCGAATTCTGGGGTCACATCCGCAGCGAGCACGTCTACCGCGTAGAAGCCTCGCGATGGTCGCGCATGAGCAAGTACATCGCGGCCTGGCAGCTTTCCCGCAGCGCCATGCAGCACAGTGCCGTCCTCGACAACACGCCGCTGGTTGACACCTTGCACCGGACCATCGGGCTGCCCGACATTGAGGACGCACTCCAGCGCCATGCCATTGACGTGCTGGCCGTCACGGCGTCCAGCTACAGCAGCGGCGTGCACTGGACCTTCTGCCAGACCCGTCCCACCAGCCCGCTGCGACCCTGGATGCGCCCCGGACGCCGGGCCGAATTCCAGGCGCTCACCATCGAACACCTGATGGCATCGAGCGCCATTCCCCTGCTCTTTCCGCCCACACCCCTGTGGGTGGACGGGCACGCAGAATACTTTGGCGATGGCTCCATGCGCCAGATCTCGCCGCTCTCACCCGCCCTGCACCTGCAGGCCCAGAAGGTCCTGGTCATTGGCGTGGGCCAGCCCCAGCGCTCCGCGTTTGTGAGCGGCGGTGCAGACAACATGGCCCGGCCTGGCCTAGGCACGATTGCGGGACACGCCATGGCCAGCGTCTTCCACGACACCTTGCTGGCCGACGTGGAACAGGCCCAGCGCGTGAACCAGACATTGCAACGGCTGCCGCCCGCGGTGGCCGCTGCCCTGCCCTACAAAGCGGTGGACGTACTGGCCATCCAGCCCAGCGCTTCACTGGACGCATTGGCGCAAACGCATATCGGGGAATTGCCGCAGGCCACGCGCGCAGCCCTGGGCGGCATGCGCAACCTGGGTGGTGGTGGAGCTGCGTTGGCCAGCTACCTTTTGTTTGAGCCGGGCTTTGTAGGCGCACTGATGGCATTGGGCGAACAGGACGCCTACGCACGCAAGGACGAACTGCTGCGCTTTTTCTCCTGAGCTTGCATTCGCGTGCTCGTCACGCAGCGCGGGCATAATCGGCTGGCCCTCTGAACCACCATGCTCAACATCTTCACGCTCGCCAACGGACGGCTCTTTCAGGAAGAAATTGAATCCCTGGAAGAATTGACCAAGTTCCAGCCCATCTGGGTGGATCTCGAGTCGCCCACTCCAGAAGAAAAGGCTTGGATAGCGCAGCATTTCGGGCTCAACATCCCGGAAGACGCGATGGACGAAGACATCGAGGAATCCGCGCGCTTCTATGAGGAAGACAACGGCGAGCTGCACATCCGCTCCGACTTTCTGGTGGCCGACGAGGAAGAGCCGCACACCGTGCGTGTAGCCTTCATCCTCAACCTCATCAACCCGGACCTCAAGAGCAAGGGTGTGCTGTTCTCGATCCACGACGAGGACGTCCCGGTCTTCCGCCTTCTGCGCATGCGTGCTCGTCGCATGCCCGGCCTGATTGAAGATGCCCGCGAAGTGCTGCTCAAGCTGTTCGACGCCGACGCCGAATACTCCGCCGACACGCTTGAGGGCATCCATGATGCGCTGGAAAAGGTCAGCGGCAAGGTGCTGGCGGGCAATGTGAGCGATGCCCTGGCCACCGAGGTGCTGGGCACCATCGCCCGGCAGGAGGACCTCAACGGGCGCATCCGCCGCAATGTAATGGACACCCGCCGCGCCGTGAGCTTCATGATGCGCAGCAAGATGCTCAACCCGGAACAGTTCGACGAAGCGCGCCAGATCCTGCGCGACATCGACTCGCTGGACAGCCACACGGCCTTCCTGTTCGACAAGATCAACTTCCTGATGGATGCCACGGTGGGTTTCATCAACATCAGCCAGAACAAGATCATCAAAATTTTCTCGGTGGCCAGCGTTGCGCTGCTTCCGCCGACCCTCGT
>Ga0007834_1000174_pt1 | contig 22397 bp, 21 predicted proteins | sample CryBogCBE06Nov07_FD_71233 | JGI IMG/M metagenome (GOLD analysis project Ga0007834, IMG submission 71233) | Freshwater microbial communities from Crystal Bog, Wisconsin, USA - CBE06Nov07 | ecosystem: Environmental > Aquatic > Freshwater > Lake | place: Crystal Bog, Wisconsin, USA | collected...
ATGTGGCTGCACTGCGCGATGGCGGGACTGACGTGGTGATCGTGACCTCGGGCGCCGTCGCACTCGGCTGGTCCGCGATTGCTGGCGACGCTGCTCGCCCAAAGGAGATCGTGGCGCTCCAGGCCGCCTCGGCCGTTGGGCAGCACCGAGTCATGGAAGCGTGGCAACGCAGTTTGGGTCACCACCAACTCGTCGGAGGCCAAGTGTTGCTCGGATCGCTCGATTTTGGCCATCGCCAGCAGTACCTCCACGCCCGTCGGACCCTTCGCCAGCTCCTCGACTTCGGTGTGGTGCCCATCGTCAATGAGAACGACGCGACGAGCGACGAGGAAATCCGATTCGGCGACAACGACCGCCTCGCTGCGCTCGTGGCCCAGCTCGTCGACGCTCAGCACTTGATCTTGTTGACCGATACCGCTGGGCTCTTCACCGCCGATCCCCGAGTGGCAGCAGACGCCTCGCTCATCTCGGTGGTGGAGGAGATCGACGAGGCAGTACTCCTCATCGCTGGAGGAACACGGTCAGCAGTGGGCTCGGGAGGGATGGCGTCCAAGGTGGCTGCAGCCAGAATCGGGACGGCCTCTGGGGTGACGGTGACCATTGCCGAGGCCGAGCGTCCCCACGTCGTACGCGACGCCATTGCTGGGGAGTCCGTCGGCACGAAGTTCCTCGCCAAGGACAAGACGCTGTCGGCACGAAAACTCTGGATTGCCTTCGCCCTGTCACCCGTTGGTTCGGTGACCGTCGACGACGGTGCTGCTCGAGCGGTGATGAGCGACGGCCGTTCACTCCTCGCTGCTGGGGTGACTGCAGTGTCGGGAACCTTCGATGCTGGCGATGCAATTTCGGTGATTGGGCCACACGGTCTCTTCGCACGAGGGCTTGCGTCGGTGCCGTCGTCGGTAGCGACCAGCCTCATGGGTCAGCGCAGCGCTGACCACGAGGGGCGTCAGCGCTCGGAGATTATCCACCGTGATGACCTCGTGGTCCTCGTTGAGGCACCAAATGGCAACGGTAAGATGGCCTGATGGCTGACCTCCTCGCGCAGGCCGCTGCGGTGAAGGCGGCAGCTCGTCCACTCGCATCGTCGAGTTCAGCCATGCGGAACGACTTCCTTCTCCACGCAGCAAACTCGCTCGACGCTGAAGGTGCAGCCGTCCTCGCCGCCAATGCTCACGATCTCGCCGAGCACGGTGCAACCCTGACCAGTGCCGCTCGGGATCGCCTCACGCTGACATCGGATCGGATCAGTCAGATGGCCGCAGGGCTCCGCCAAGTTGCTGCACTGCCCGATCCACTGGGCGAGGTCGTCGACGGATGGCGAAGGCCCAATGGTCTGGACGTCCGCCGTGTCCGCGTGCCCCTCGGTGTGGTCGGCATCATCTACGAGAATCGACCGAACGTGACCTCTGATGCAGCGGGCCTCTGTATCAAGTCCGGCAACTGCGCCTACCTGCGGGGTTCGTCGACGGCGCAGCGGACGAACCAGGTCATCGTCGACCTCCTCCGGAGGAGCGCGGTCGCGGTTGGACTGCCTGAGGACGTCGTCGCCCTCGTGGCCGACACCTCCCACGACGCAGCAGCCCGCTTCATGGGACTGAGTGGGTACCTCGACTGCCTGATCCCTCGCGGTGGCCCGGCGCTCATCGCGTCGATGAAGCAGCACGCCACCGTCCCGACCATCCTCGACGGCGATGGCAACTGCCACCTCTACGTGTGCGAGCAGGCAAACTTGGCGAGGGCCCTCCGGCTCATCGATAACGGGAAGCGGCAACGCCCAGGCGTGTGCAATGCCACCGAAACCCTCCTCGTCCACGCTGATCGAGCAGCAGATTTCCTCCCCGTTGTTGCCGAGGTCCTCGACGACGTCGAATTGCGAGGGTGCTCCCGAACCTGCGCCATCGTCCCTCGGGCGATTCCGGCGACCGACGAGGACTACGCCACTGAATTCGGGTCACTCATCTTGTCGGTGAAGGTGGTCGACGACATCGATGAGGCCATCTCGCACATCGCCACCTACTCGACCGGGCACTCCGAGGCCATCTGCACCGACAGTCAGTACTTCGCGGACTACTTCGTCCGATCCGTTGACGCTGCTGCCGTGCTCGTGAATGCCTCGACCCGATTCGTCGACGGCGAACAACTCGGCCTTGGCGCCGAAATTGGTATTTCGACCCAGAAGTTACATGCGCGTGGTCCAATGGGGCTGCGCGAACTCACCACCGCAAAATGGATCATCACAGGACAAGGACAGGTAAGGACGTGACCAGCGTCGACTACAACTCCCTCGGTTTCGACGAGGACGCAACCCCGAGATTCGACAGCCCGGCTTCGGTGCGGGACCGACTCGGCGAGGTGCAGTACCTCTCCAACGACGCCATCTCCTCGGTGGTGTACTTGGCCGACCGATTGCGTAAGCCCATCCTCGTCGAAGGCCCTGCCGGTACGGGAAAGACGCAGCTGGCCAAGTCTGTTGCCGAGATCACCGGCGCTCGTCTCATTCGTCTCCAGTGCTACGAAGGCCTCGATGAGGGCAAAGCGCTCTACGAGTGGAACTACCGCAAGCAGCTGCTCCGCATCCAAGCGGGTCAATCTGGTGATGCGGCACCGGTGACGGCGGAGTCCTGGCACAACTTGGAAGAGGACATCTTCTCCGAGGAGTTCCTCCTCACCCGCCCCCTCCTCGAGGCCATTCGGGCCGAAGACCCGGTCGTGCTCCTCATCGACGAGATCGACCGAGTCGAACTCGAAACCGAGGCGCTCCTGCTCGAGATCCTCTCGGAGTTCCAGGTCTCGATTCCTGAACTCGGAACGGTGAAGGCCACGCAGTTCCCCCTCGTGTTCTTGACCTCGAACAACACCCGAGAGCTCTCCGAGGCGCTCAAACGTCGGTGCCTCTTCCTCCACATTGGCTACCCCGAACTCGACCGCGAACAGGCGATCATCCAAGCCCGAGTGCCGGGCATCACGACCGAACTCGCCGAGCAAGTTGCTCGGCTCGTCGGAGCGCTTCGCACCATTGAGCTCAAGAAGGCACCGTCGGTGTCAGAAACCATCGACTGGGCCCGCACGTTGGTGCTCCTCGGCAGGGAGTCGATCGACGCCGAGTCGGCCAAGGAGACCCTCCACATCCTCCTCAAGTACCAAACCGACATCGAGCGCGCGAACAGAGAACTCCTCTCGGTGGTGAAGTAGTTCCATGCTCGACCTGTTGTCGGGATTCGTCGTCGAACTGCGCAACGCTGGTCTCCCGGTCTCGCTGACTGAGCACCTCGACGCTGCGGCGGCCATGTCGCACATCTCGCTTGAGGAGCGAACCACGCTGAAAGCTGCCCTAGCAGCAACGCTCGTGAAGGAAGAAGAGCACTACGCGGCCTTCGACCTCGCCTTCGAGGTCTTCTTCGCCATGCGAGATCCCGCACCAGAGGACCTCGACGATGCCGACCTCGGCCTCGAGAACGGCGAGACCGCGCAGCAGACGCCCTTGACGGGCTCAGGGCAGCAACGCGGCAGCGGCGGGGGAGGCGGGAGTGACCTGACGCCAGAGGAGCTGGCGAAACTCCTCATGTCTGCCCTCGTCTCCGGTGATGCCTCGTTGCTCAAGATGGTCGCCCAAGGCGCAGTCAGCCGCTTCGCTGGTATGGAACCAGGGCGACCAGTGGGTGGGACCTACTACCTCTACCGGACGCTGCGGAACTTAGACGTCGACGGCGCCTCGGCTCGCTTGCTCGAGCAGCTGCGCGATGACCGGGGCGTGCTCGAGGGCAGCCTCGATGACCGACTGCTCCAAGCCGAGGTCGCAACCAAGATCGAACGCTTGAAGAAAGCGGTCGAGGCAGAGATCCGCAAGCGTCTCGTTGAAGACCGTGGCAAGGAAGCCCTTGCCAAGTCGGTTCGCAAGCCCCTGCCCGAAGACATCGACGTCATGCACGCTACGAAAGATGAGCTGGTGCAGCTCCGCCGCATCCTTCAGCCGTTGTCGAGGAAGCTCGCCGTGCGCTTGGCTCGCAAGCGTCGTCACGGAAAGCGCGGTGGTCTCGACGTCCGCCAAACCGTTCGCAAGAGCTTGTCGACCGGCGGGGTGCCCATTGACCCCAGGTTCAAGAAGCCTCGACCGTCCAAGCCTGAGATTGTGGTGATCGCTGATATCTCAGGATCGGTGGCGTCCTTCGCTCGGTTCACGCTGCACCTCGTCCACGCGATTAGCTCGCAGTTCTCCAAGGTGCGAAGTTTCGTCTTCATCGACGGCATCGACGAGGTCACCCGCTTCTTCGACGCCACCGATGACCCGACAGAGGCGGTCTACCGCATCAACACCGAAGCCGATGTCGTCTACTTAGATGGCCACTCGGACTACGGCCACGCGCTTCGGACCTTCGACGAGCGATGGGGGAAAGAGATCAATCAGAAGACCACGGTCTTGATCTTGGGTGACGCCCGCAACAACTACCACGCATCAGAGGCGTGGGTGGTGAAGGCCATGGCCGAGCGGGCTCGTCACGTCTACTGGCTGAACCCTGAGCCACGCGACTACTGGGGATCGGGCGACTCCATCGTCTTTGACTACGCCTCCTACTGCGACGGGGTGATTGAGTGTCGGACGCTTCGCCAGCTCGAAGACTTCGTTGGTGAACTGGCGTGAGCCACGGCCCTCGGCCTCCGAAGGGCATTCGCACCATTGGTGACCTCCCCGTGGGTGCGACTCGAGTGCTCCTGGTCCGCCACGGCCAGGCAGCCGCCAACGTCGAGGGAAAGTTCGGCGGGCTCACTGGCTGTGATGGCCTCTCAGATCTCGGTCGCGATCAAGTCACGAAGCTCGCTCGACGATGGTCGCGAAGTGGTGAGGTTGACGACGCCACCATTCTGGTCAGTTCGGACCTTCGGCGAGCAATCGAAACGGCAGATCTGCTGAGCGCAGCGCTTCCGAGCGCTCGTCGTATCGCCCCTCGGCCTGGTGTTGCAGAACTGCATCCTGGTGACGCTGATGGGTTGACGTGGGCGCAGTACTCCGAACGGTTCTCAGGCGTCGACTGGGACGTCGATCCAACGGTGCCCATCGCTCCTTCGGGGGAGAGTTGGGCGACGTTCACCCAGCGCGCCGTTGCAGCCATCGACGCGCTGGCGCAGGAGTTCGCTGGTCAGACCATCGTCGTAGCGACCCACGCTGGGGTGGTTGAGTCCTCCATGCTCCACCACTGTTTCGGTGGGCCAGCGGGCCGACGCCTCGGTCTGCGAACCGATCACGCGAGCGTGACCGAGTGGTTGATCACTGCCGAGCAGTGGTTCCTCGTGCGCTACAACCAGACTGCGGTGGCCCCCGAGGGGTAGGGCTCGCTAACCACGCAGCAGTTCAGCGATGGAGAACGAGAGGTCGATGGCCTGACTGGCGTTGAGGCGGGGATCGCAGATGGAGCGGTACCGGATCGAGAGGTCGTCCTCGCTGACGGTGTCACCGCCGCCGAGGCACTCGGTGACGTTTTCGCCGGTGAGCTCTAAGTGCACACCACCTGGCCATACGCCGCGGTCACGGCAGATCGCGAAGAACGAACTCAGCTCTGCAACGATGTCCTCGAAGCGTCGGGTCTTCACTCCAGCTGCAGTGAAGGTGTTGCCGTGCATGGGGTCACTGGCCCAGACCACCGGGTGCTCGGCAGCGGTTACCGCATCGAGGAGCGGCGGCAATTTCTCGCCGATGAGGTTCGCGCCGAATCGAGCAATCAGGGTGAGTCGACCGGGGATGTGGTCGGGGTTCAGGCGCTCGCAGAGGGCCACGAGTTCATCGGGAGCGATGCTCGGGCCCACCTTCATGCCAATGGGGTTGAGCACACCACGGAGGAACTCCACGTGGGCGCCGTCGAGTTGCCGGGTCCGATCGCCGATCCAGAGGTGGTGTGCGGAGGTGTCGACGAAGTCACCGGTCAGAGAATCCTGCCGGGTGAGCGCCTCTTCGTAGGGGAGGATGAGCGCTTCGTGTGAGGTGTAGAAGTCGACCTCGTCGAGATTGCCTTCGGTGGCGAGGTCAATGCCACATGCGGTCATGAACCGGAGCGCCCGCTCAATTTCGCCGGCCACTTGCTCGTAGCGGGCGCCTTGGGGCGAATCCTTCACGAACGTCATGTTCCAGGCGTGGACTTGGCCGAGCGCGGCGAAACCACCCTTGGTGAAGGCCCGAAGCAGGTTCAACGTGGCGACCGACTGGTGGTAGGCGGTGATCAGTCGCTGGGGGTCGGGGGTTCGTGCCGCAGCCTCGAAGGCTTCGCTGTTGACGAGGTGGCCTCGGAAGGCCGGAAGGGTCACGCCCTCACGGGTCTCATGGTCGGCCGAGCGCGGCTTGGCGAATTGACCGGCAATGCGGCCCACCTTGACGACGGGGACGCCTGATGCATAGGTGAGTGCCACGGCCATTTGCAAGATGACCTTCAACTTGTCTCGGATCGAGTCGGCGTGGAAGTCGTGGAAGGACTCGGCGCAATCGCCGGCCTGAAGGAGGAAAGCCTTCCCAGCTGCCACGTCGCCGAGGGCTCGAGTCAGGTTTCGAGCTTCCCCAGCGAAGACCAGTGGGGGATAGGTGGCGAGCGTCGCGCTGGCAGTCTCGAGTGCTGCCTGATCGGGCCACTGCGGCTGCTGCACCGCAGGGAATGCTCGCCAACTCGTCGGGGTCCACTGACCGTTCGTCATTCCTCCAGCCTACGAGGTTGCGCGACCCCCCTTCCGCCGACCTCCTAGGATTCGGCAATGGCAGGTTTTCGCTTCACCGTCCAACTTTCCGGCGCTCCAACGGGTGCAGCGTGGCGTGACCTCGCACGCAAAGTTGAGGACCTCGGGTATTCGACGCTCTACGTGCCCGATCACCTCGATGGACAGTGGGGGCCACTCGTCGCCTTGACCGTTGCCGCCGAGGCCACCACGGCACTCACCGTTGGTTCGTTGGTCTTCGACAACGACTTTCGCCACCCGTGCGTCTTGGCCAAGGAACTCGCGAGCTTGGACCTCGCCTCTTCGGGTCGATTTGAATTCGGCCTCGGGGCTGGGTGGATGCACACCGACTACGAGACCTCAGGCCTCGCCTTCGATGCCGCTTCGGTGCGCATCAGTCGAATGGAAGAGGCACTGCAGATCTACCAGCAGCTCTTCAGCGGCACCCCTGCGACCTTCCACGGCGAGCACTACCAGGTCAACAACGCCACGTTGACGCCCGAACCCCACACCCCTGGTGGCCCGCCACTCGTGATCGGAGGGGGATCCCGCCGGGTGCTGACACTTGCTGGCAAGTACGCCTCGATTGTCTCGATGGTGCCGAGTTTGGCAGCAGGAGCCATCGGCCCTGAGGTCGCTGCCGGGGGAGTGGCCGATGCCTACCTCGAGCGCTTGTCCTGGGTGAAGGATGGCGCCGGCAGCAGGTTTGATGACCTCGAGCTGCAGATTTGGACGGCATTCGCGCAGATCACCGACGATGCCACCTCAGTCTTCGAGGCCATGGGCCCGATGTTCGGCCTGACTGCTGAACAGGTGCGCTCAGCGCCCGTTGCATTGTGCGGCTCTGTTCCCGAAGTGATCGACCAACTCGAAGAGCGACGAGCAACCTTCGGATTCTCCAACATCGTGTTGCACGAAGGGGAGTTCGAAGCCTTCGCCCCCGTGGTGGCCGCACTCGCCGGTCGGTGACCGTGGCGCGGGTCGGCCTGCTCGGTGGCACCTTCGACCCACCCCATCGGGGCCACCTCGCCCTCGCACAGGCCGCACTCCGCAGCGGCACCGTCGACGATGTCGTGTTCATGGTGGCCGGAGATCCGTACCAGAAGCGGGGGAGCGTTGAGGCCAGCGCAGCCGATCGACTTGCGATGACCCGTGCGCTCGTTGGGGGAACTGCCAACATGAGCGTCAGTGACTTCGAGGTCCTCCACGGAGGACCGAGCTACACCGTCGACACGGTTTCGGCACTGCTCGCCTCCGGAATCGGATCGGTCGCACTCATCCTCGGAGCGGATCTCTGCGCGGGTATTGACCGGTGGCATCGTTCCAGTGACCTCGCCTCACTCGTCGACCTTCTCATTGCCAGTCGACCTGGGAGCACCATTTCCATGAGTGCGATGTGGCGCACGCACATCCTCGACATGGAGAACGATCCCTGCGCCTCTCGAGATCTCCGCACGGAACTCCATTCAGGAGTGCTCCCCACCGATTGCCTCCCAGAAGCGGTCATTCTCGAAATTGGCGCTCGTTCTCTGTACGATGGTGCCAATGGCACTGAGTGAAGTCTTCCGAGATGATGTGGTGGAGGAGCCGTCTGCGCTCCGTCCGCACCTCCGTCTCGTCGGCTCCTCTGATGGGGAGCCGAGTCGTCGGGCGTGTCAGGAGTTGGCCCGCATTGAACGCCGGGCGAAGGTGATGCTCGCAACGTGGGCGGGCTGCGGCCTCGCAGCGGTCTTCGCCGTGGCGGTCACGATGGTGGAACTTGCCAACTGACCTCACCCTCGACGCCACCAACGACTCGATGGTCTTAGCTGAGGTTGCCGCCAACGCCGCAGCGTCCAAGCTCGGCAACAACACGATCATTCTGGAACTGCACGACCTGCTCTCGGTCATCGACGCGTTCGTGGTCACGAGTGGTTCGAACGCCCGTCAGGTCGACGCCATGGTGGATGCCGTTGAGGCCGCCACCAAGGCAACCTGTGGCCGCGGTCCGATTCGGATTGAAGGTCGCGACGATGGGACCTGGGTCCTCATGGACTACGGCGACGTCCTCGTCCACGTCTTCATGGAGGAGACACGGGCGTTCTACGACCTCGAACACCTGTGGTCGGGTGCGCCACGCCGGAGCGTCGACGGCTCGTGAGCGACTCGGTCGAGGGCTTCGATCTCGATCGGTACCGTGCGTCACTGTCGGGCAAGGCAGCGACCACCATTCGGGCCTACCTGAGCGACCTCGACGATTTCATCGGCTGGGCGCAGGCGCATGGATGTGGGTCGCCGTCGCTCGTGACGAGGGTGCTGCTCCGTCGCTACCTGGCTGATTTGAGCACTGCAGGAGCTGCTCGGGCGACGGTTGCTCGCCGAGCCGCCACGCTGCGGTCCTACTTCGACTACCTCCGCCGACGGGGCGTCATCGCTGTTGATCCTGCGAGTCGACTCTCGGCGCCACGTGGTGGAGGGCGCCTGCCGCAGGTGGTTGCTGCCAGCGACCTCAACGACCTCCTCGAGAACATCTCGGCTGGTGAGGATGACCGTGGACGCGCATTGGCGCTTCGGGACCTCGCCGTGCTGGAGCTCCTCTACGGCGCAGGGCTTCGGGTCAGTGAACTCTGCGGTGTCCGACGGGGTGACCTCAACGTGAAGGACCGGTCAATCGTGGTGCTCGGGAAGGGCTCCAAGGAGCGACGACTTCCCCTTCACGATCAGGCAATCGACGCGCTCGACCAGTGGATTCGCATCGGTCTCCCGGTTCTCGCGACGCCGGCCACTGCCCCCGATGCGGTCTTCGTCAACCAGCGGGGGAATCCGCTGCAGCCTCGAGACGTTCGCAGAATCCTCGACGCACGATCGCCACTACCAATCCACCCCCATGCGCTCCGCCACAGCTTCGCCACCCATCTCCTCGATGGGGGAGCGGATCTCCGAGTCGTCCAAGAACTGCTCGGTCACGCCAGTCTCGAGACCACGCAGATCTACACCCACGTCTCAAAGGAGCGCCTCTCGAGCGTCTACCGAGCCACGCACCCTCGGGCCTAACGCCAGCTCGTCGCGTCTCGGCTAGCATGAACTCCGCCCACAGAGCGTGGGTCTACGTGAGATGTAGTCCGGCCATCGCGATCCACAGTCACCATTCGGTGTGCGATTGGCCGTTCAACTGGAGGAATGTCATGGCTGTAGTCACCCTGCGCCAGCTGCTCGATGCCGGTGTCCACTACGGACACCAAACCCGTCGCTGGAACCCCAAGATGCGTCGCTTCATTCTCGGCGAGCGCAACGGGATCTACCTGATCGACCTGAAGAAGACCCTCAAGGGTATTGAGGAGTCCTACACCTACGTCCGTGACCTCGTTGCTGACGGCGGTTCCATCATGTTCGTGGGCACGAAGAAGCAAATCCAAGGCCCGATCGCTGAGTACGCCGATGCCTGTGGCATGCCCTACGTCAACCAGCGCTGGCTCGGTGGCATGCTCACCAACTTCCAGACGGTGGCGACCCGTGTGCAGCGCATGAAGGAACTGCGCCTCATGCGTGACGCTGGCGACTTCGAAGGGATGCCCAAGCGCGAGGCCCTGGCGCACACCCGTGAGCTCGAGAAGCTCGAGCGCAACCTCGGTGGTATCGCTCGCGTCAACAAGTTGCCCGACGCCATCTTCGTGATCGACACGAAGAAGGAGCACATCGCCGTGACTGAGGCCATCAAGCTCGGCCTGCCGGTCGTGGCCGTGGTCGACACCAACTGTGACCCTGACGTCATCACCCACGTCATCCCCGGCAACGACGACGCCATCCGCTCCGGTGCGCTCCTCAGCCGTGTGATTGCAGACGCTGTTGTTGAAGGCAAGTTCATCTTCCACAACCGTGATGCTGCTCGGGCTAAGGCCCAAGCTGCCAAGGCAGAAGCAGCCAAGATCGCCGAGCCCGTGGTGGCTGCGGCGCCAGAGACCCCCGCAGCCCCAGCGGCTGCTGCAGAAGGACAGGAGTAGCCCCATGGCGAATTTCACCGCAAAAGATGTGCAGTCCCTCCGGCAGTCGACCGGTGTCGGCATGCTCGACGCCAAGAAGGCCCTCGAGGCCTGCGACGGTGACACCGATGCAGCCACCCGTTGGCTTCGCGAGAAGGGCCTGGCGTCAGCTGCCAAGCGCACCGACCGTGACGCCTCCCAAGGTGCCGTTGCCGTCGTTCGTGACGGCAACGCCATTGCAGCCGTGGAACTGCGCAGCGAGACGGACTTCGTGGCGAAGTCGGTTGAGTTCGTGACCATGGTCAACGACATGGCGGCAGCCGTCGCCAAAGACGGTGAAGTTGCGATTGAAGCCTTCACGCCTGCGGTCGAGCAGATGCTCATCTCCTTGAAGGAGAACATCTCGGTGGGCAAGGTCGTCCGCTTCGAAGTGAGCGCGGACCAAAACGCCGATGCCTACCTCCACAGCCAGGACGGCCGTGGCGTGAACGCCGTGCTCGTCGTGCTGAACGGCGGCAGCGCCGACCTGGCCCACGAGGTTGCGGTCCACGCAGCATTCACCAAGCCCCAGTACCTGTCCCGCGACGAGGTGCCCCAAGCTGACGTCGACGCCGAGCGCGAGACGGTCGAGAGCATCAGTCGCAACGAGGGCAAGCCCGAGGCGTCGCTCCCGAAGATCATCGAAGGTCGCCTCAACGGTTGGTTCAAGGAGCGTTGTCTCCTCGAGCAGTCCTACGTGCGTGACGAGAAGCAGACCATCACCCAGATGCTCGGTGGGGCATCGATCGCCAACTTCGCTCAAATCATCATCGGGGCGTAGTCCGTCATGTCCGAGGCCACGAGGGCGACGCCCAAGCGCATCGTGCTCAAGATGTCCGGCGAAGCCCTGGCATCTGCGGCCTCGGACGAGACGATCGACTTTCACACGGTGCACCGTCTCGCGGCCGAGATCGTCGAGGTGCGAGAGACACTCGGCGTAGAGATCGCCATCGTGGTCGGCGGCGGCAACATCTGGCGCGGCATGACGGGTGCATCCGACGGGATGGACCGGGCGACCTCGGACACCATGGGAATGCTCGGAACAGTGATCAATTCCCTCGCACTCCAAGATGCGCTGGAACAGCTCGGGCAGCCCACGCGGGTGCAGTCGGCCATTCCAATGCCAGCGGTTGCTGAGCCCTACATCCGGCGCCGAGCGATTCGGCACTTGGAGAAGGGTCGGGTGGTCATCTTCGCTGCAGGCATGGGTGCACCCTTCTTCACGACCGACACCCCAGCGGTCCTTCGCGCTGCCGAGATCGAGGCGCAGATGGTGCTGAAGGGTACGCACGGTGGCGTCGATGGTGTCTACACCGCAGACCCGCGTGTGGATGCTTCTGCCACCCGGTACGAGGAGATCACGTTCATGGAGGTGGTCTCGAAGGACCTCCGGGTCATGGACCTGACGGCGATCACGTTCTGCCAGGACAATGCCCTGCCGATCCTCGTTTTCGACATCATGACCCCTGGCAACCTGCACCGGGCGCTTGCTGGAGAGAAGATTGGTACGCTGGTCTCGTGAGCGATGAACTCACCGAATTGGTGATCGAAGAAGCAGACGAGAAGATGGCGAAGGCCATTGAGCGCGTCCAGCATGAGTTCGCTGGTGTGCGAACCGGGCGAGCCAACTCTGGCCTCGTCGAGCATCTGCTCGTCGACTACTACGGCACCCCGACGCCGCTCCGACAAATTGCCGCGTTCAGCGTGCCCGAGGCTCGCCTCTTGGTGATTTCACCCTTCGACAAGGCGTCGATGGGCGCAATTGAGAAGGCCATTCAAAGTACGGATCTCGGGCTCTCGCCATCGAACGACGGTGTGGTGATGCGTCTGGCATTCCCTGCGCTCACCGAAGAGCGTCGGCGGGATTTCGTAAAAATTGTTCGCAATAAAGCAGAAGACGGAAAAGTTGCCCTTCGCAACATCCGTCGGAGCGCTCGTCATGACCTCGACGTGCTGGTGAAGGACGAGGGCCTGTCAACCGACGTGACCGAGCGGGCTGAAGCGGTCATCCAAAAGATGACCGATGCCGCAATTGATCGTGTCGACGCGTTGTTGGCACAGAAGGAGGCTGAGCTCCTTGAAGTCTGACGATGCGGATGAGGGCGTTGATGCAGCGACCGACGAAACGCCGACTCGTGGCGTTCGTATCACCGGTGCCGTGCCCGTGGATGGGTTGGCGCAACTCCCTGACGATGCAGCAGCACCGCTGCCCATGAGCGATCTGCCCCATTGGGGCGACCCGCCCACCGGACAGTTGCCAGCGGTCATGTCGAGTGATGACAACCCCGCTGCCGTGCCCGGGCCAACGTGGCGCGAAGACAAAGCTGATTGGGATTACGAAGATCAAACCTTCGAGCCTGCGATGCTCGCTGACGAAGCGTCCGCCGTCTCATCCGTAGAAGACCGAGAGGCGCGCCAGCCCTGGGAATTCGACGCGCCAAGCCCTGCGACGGTGGCGACTGAGGGCTTCTCTGCCGACGCCTACGAAGCGATTCCGACCGAAGAAGAACTCTTCGCCGGTCTCGGAGCACTCTCAGCTGCTGGTGCAAGCACCGGCGCCGACGATGCTCCTCGCACCATCCGCCGGCGGCGCAAGCGCGCCGATCGAACAGACGAGCCGACGATGCTCGATGCGGCCAGCGCTTCGAGCGATGTCCCCGCTGATGCTGATGCTGATGCTGATGCAGTGGACGGCATTGAAGACGCCGACGAGCCACCACGGCGGGCGATCCCCCGCGTTGAGCGACGCAAGCTCGCCGAGGATGACTCCTTCAGCGAGCGTGTCGACCGGCGCAACATTCGACAGCGTGATCTCCCACCAGCGCGCCCTCGAGCCGAGCGTCCAGCCGAGCGGAACCTCACTGTTGCCGTGGCGACGGGGTTCGCCCTCGGCGTTGCCCTCCTCGTGGCACTCGACCTCGGTACGGTCATCACGGGACTCGCCGTGGCAGCCGTAGCGCTCACCGCCGTTGCTGAGGGCTACGCGATGTTTCGGTCCGTTGGGTACCACCCAGCAACGTTCCCCGGTGTCGTGGCCTCAGCACTCGCGCTGTGGGGTGGCTACAACTACGGCCAGAGTGCGGTCGCTGCGTCGTTCGTGATCGTCGTCGCCGGAAGCTTCGCGTGGTTCATTCTCGGCCCGGATCGATCAGATCCCATCACTGGAATGGGCGTGACGCTGATCGTCTTCGCGTGGATCACGACGTGTGGAACCTACGGAGAAATGCTGCTCAATCCGCAGATGTTCCCCGACCGACACGGCGTCGCCCTCCTTCTCGGGCTGGTGCTCGTGACGATGGCCAACGACACTGGTGCCCTCTTTATCGGACAGCGGCTCGGCCGACGCCCCATTGCCCCGACGCTCAGTCCGAACAAGACGCTCGAAGGCTTGCTCGGCGGCACCGTGTGCACCTTGGTGATGTCGATTCTGGTCGCCAACATCCACCCCTGGACCTATGGTTCGGCGTTCAAATTGGCCATCATGTGCTCCATCGTCGCCCCGCTCGGTGACCTCGCACAGTCCTCCATCAAGCGAACGCTCGGTCTCAAGGACTCCGGGACCACACTTCCTGGACACGGTGGGATGTTGGACCGCGTTGATGGGCTGCTGTTCATGTTGCCCGCCACCTTCTTCTTGGCCCAGTCGCTCCACATCGGCTAGTCCGAGTCGTGGCCCAACGCGTCGCAGTTCTCGGGTCGACCGGTTCGATCGGCACCCAGACACTCGACGTCATCGCTGCGTCGCCTGAGCGCTTCGAGGTCGTGGCCCTCTCGGTCGCCACCTCGCTCGACGCGGTCATCGCCCAGGCTCGTGCGTTGCATCCCGAGATCGTGGTGGTTGCCCGTGACGATGACGTCGCTGGCGTTGCCGCGCAACTACCTGCGTCAGTCGCCGTGCTCTCGGGTGAAGACGGGCTTCTCGCCGCCGTCGCTGCTGCTGACATCGTGGTCAATGCGATTGTCGGATTCGCTGGGTTGCCGGTGACGTTGGCCACCCTCGCAGGCGGGAAGCGCCTGGCGCTCGCCAACAAGGAATCCCTCATCACTGGTCACCCGCTCGTGGAACGGATCCGCGCGACACCTGGGGCGGAACTCCTGCCTGTTGATTCTGAGCACTGCGCGATCTTCCAATGCCTCCAGGCCTCTCATGGGGTGGATCGGCTCGGGCGGCTCATCCTCACGGCATCGGGTGGACCCTTCCGCGGCAGAGACGCCGCCACCTTGGCGTCAGTCACCGTTGCCGAAGCGCTGCAGCACCCGACGTGGCAGATGGGGCCGAAGATCACCATCGACAGTTCCACGCTCATGAATAAGGGCCTTGAGGTGATTGAAGCCCATGCGCTCTTCGGTGTGGACTACGACCACATCGATGTCGTGGTGCATCCACAATCGATTGTGCACTCGATGGTGGAGTTCACCGATGGCACGACGATTGCTCAGCTCTCCATGCCCGATATGCGCCTCCCCATTGGATACGCACTGAGCTTTCCCGATCGCTTGACCGTGCCCTACGGCGCACTCAACGTGGCGTCAGCATCCACGTTGACGTTCGAGCCGCCAGATCGGGCGACGTTTCCGTGCTTGGACTTGGCCTACGCGGCAGGACGCCGGGGAGGAGCTGCGCCGGCGTGGTTGTCGGCAGCAAATGAGGTTGCGGTCGACGCCTTCTTGGGTGGGGCAATCACTTGGGGCGGCATTGCGTCGCTCGTGGCTGAGACCCTCGAGCACTACATCGATGATCCCCTCGATGATCTGGTGGCGCTGCTTGAGGCCGATGCCACAGCGCGTCGTGTGGCGCGTAGTCTCGTTGGGTAATGGCAACGCTGCTCGCACCTGAACGCACAGAAGAAGATGCTCCAGTCCCGAGCATGAACCCCCGACGTTCCCTCTTCGGTCTTGTCGCCATCGTGGCCCTCCTCGTCATTGGCGTGGTGAGTGGATTCGGGTGGACCGTCCTCGCCATCGTCTCGCTCCTCACCGTGGTTCTGTTGCACGAAGCGGGCCACTTCATCACCGCGAAGCTCACCGGAATGAAGGCGACGGAGTTCTTCGTCGGATTCGGCCCCCGGGTCTGGTCCTTCCATCGGGGAGAGACAGAGTACGGCCTCAAAGCGCTCCCGCTCGGTGGGTATGTGCGGATCATTGGATTCACGGCAACCGAAGAAGTCGATCCCGCTGATGAACCGCGGTCGTACATGAACCAAGCGTTCTGGAAGCGGATCGTCGTGTCGGCTGCTGGTAGCGCCGTGCACTTCACCTTGGCCATCGTGCTCGCCTTCGGCCTCGTCTGGTCGCTCGGCCAGACGACCGTTGACGGGCTCACCATTGGCAGCGTGGCGACGTTTGCTGGTGGTTCTCCGGCGTCTGCTGCCGGGTTGGCGAGCGGTGACACCATCACCACGATCAACGGCCAGGCAGTGCGATCGGTCGACGCAGCCATAGCGACGCTCCACCGATCGGTTGGTACACCGCTTGCGATCACCTACCGCACGAGCACCGGGGTTGTCCACCACGTCGTCGTCACGCCGGTCGATGGGACGACGGCGATGGTGAACGGTCATCCCTACCTCACGACGGCCCAAGCCGCCGCTTCCGGTGGCGCAGGCGTGATTGGTGTTGGTGGGGTCGTGGCGGCAACGGCGCATCACTCGGTGTCGCCGTGGTTCGCCATGAAGCGCTCGCTGTCAACGGTTTGGGAGTTGACGACTCGGACGACGAGTGGGCTCTTGCAGCGGTTCAGCCCCTCGGGTCTTTCCCAGCTCGCCCAGCTCGACCTCCACCCGTCGACGGCATCGACCCCGACGGCGCTCGCGAGTCGCCCCACGTCCATTGTTGGCATGGTCCACATCGCGAGTGACGCTGTGGCGCAGGGGATCACGCCGTTCCTCGAGTTGCTGATCGTGATCAACGTCGCCATTGGCCTCCTCAACTTGCTGCCGATGCTGCCGCTCGACGGCGGTCACATCGCCATTGCGGTCTACGAGCGCATTCGCACCCGCCGTGGTCAAGCGCACTACCGAGCAGACATCTCGAAGTTGCTGCCGGTGGTCTACGCGTTCTTGGTGCTCCTCGGCTTCCTCGTGCTGTCGTCGGTCTACTTGGACATCACGCACCCGATCCCGAATCCCTTCACCCAATGAGCGTCACGCCGGGGCGCTGAGCAGGCAAACTGAAGGCATGGAGATCTCCTCAAACCTGCTCACCCCTCGCCGCACGACGCGGCAGATCTCGGTTGGTGGGGTGCTCGTCGGTGGGGGAGCGCCCATCACGGTCCAGTCAATGACGACGACCAAGACCGCTGACGTCGACGGAACGCTCCAGCAGATCTACGCCCTCGCTGCTGCAGGTGCCGACATCGTTCGCTGCACCTGCAACAACGTCGATGCCGCCGAAGGGTTGGCGCAGATCGTGCCCCGTTCGCCAGTGCCGATCGTGGCCGACATTCACTTCCACGTGGAGATGGCGCTCGCTGCGTTAGAGGCAGGCGTCGATGGCCTCCGCCTCAATCCGGGCAACCTCCGCAAAGCCTCAGAGATCAAACTGGTGGCGAGTGAGGCCAAGGACCGAGGTGTACCCATTCGCATCGGCGTGAACGCCGGGTCGCTCCACCCTGACCTCTATGCACGCTTCGGTGGCGCAACCCCCGAGGCGCTCGTGGAGTCGGCACGAATGGAGCTCGCCTACTTCCAAGAGGTGGGGTTCGATGACGTCAAGATCTCGGTGAAGGCCTCATCGGTGGCACTGATGATCGCCGCGTACCGATTGGCGAGCGAGACCTTCGACTACCCGCTCCACCTCGGCGTCACCGAGGCCGGACCGCTGCCTGGGGGTCTTCTCAAGGCAACGGCGGGGATGGCAACGCTGTTGGCCGAAGGAATCGGTGACACCATTCGCTACAGCTTGACCGCTGACCCGGTCGAAGAAGCCCGGGCGGGTCGGATGCTGCTCGAGTCGATGGGCCTTCGCGAGCGCAAGGGTCTCGATCTCATCGCCTGCCCATCGTGCGGCCGTGCCGAGGTTGACGTGATCGCCGTCGCCAATGCTGCCCAAGCAGCCCTCGCTGATCGCAATCTCCCGATCCAGATCGCGGTGATGGGGTGCGTGGTGAATGGTCCAGGAGAGGCTCGTGATGCCGACCTCGGCATCGCTGCGGGGAAGAAGCGCGGCCACCTGTTCATCAAGGGTCAGGTCGTGCGTGTCGTTCGAGAAGACGAGATGGTCGATGCCCTGGTCGAAGAAGCAGAACGTCTCGTCGCCGAAGGCGTTGAGGCTCGTCTCGCTGCTGCGGACCCAACGGCAACGGCTGCTGCAGAGGAGGACCGCTTGGCCTTGCTCGACGACCGAGGCGCCGACGCCAACCAGGCATCGGTCAAGATCGAGCAAATCCGGCGCCTCAAGACCGACGGCTGAACGCCCAGTCGCCTGTGGGCGAGGAACTAGCGTGGTCCCACCATGCGCATGTCCTCCCTCTTGCTCCGCACCCTCCGAGATGACCCTGCTGACACCGACTCAGCTGGGTACGCCCTCCTCGTTCGAGGTGGCTACGTCCGACGACTCGCCTCGGGCGTCTACACGTTCTTGCCGCTCGGTCTCCGGGTGCTCCACCGCATTGAGGCTGTCGTCCGACGAGAGCTCGATCGAGCGGGGATGCAAGAACTCCTCATGCCAGCCCTCAGTCCCATCGAGTTGTGGGAGCAATCAGGTCGAGCGGCACGGTTCGGCACTGATGCCCTCCCAGCCCTGACCGTTGACGGTCGAGGCGGCACCTACGTCCTCGGGCCAACGCACGAAGAAGTCGTGACCGTCACGGTCGGCCAAGAAGTGGAGTCCTACCGGCAACTCCCGGTGACGGTGTATCAAATCCAGTCCAAGTTCCGAGACGAAGCTCGCCCCCGCTACGGCCTCGTGCGGACCAAGGAGCTCGTCATGTGCGACGCGTACTCCTTCGATGCCAACCCTGAGGGCATGGCGGCGACCTACGAGAACGCGGTTGCGGCCTACCTTCGGATCTTCGAGGCGGTTGAGTTGGCCGTCACGCCGGTGGTCGCCCAATCCGGCGCCATCGGTGGCGACGTGAACCACGAGTTCATGGTGCCCTCTCCCATTGGTGAAGATCACTTCGCCAGTTGCGCAGCATGTGGCTACCACGCCAACACCGAGGCTGCAGAGCGTCGGGCGCCTGCGACACGGACGGTCGGTGACGGCCCGGCAATGGAAGCCGTTGCCACCCCGGGCGTCGGTGCCATTGACGAAGTTGTGGCCTTCTTCGGCGACGTGAGCGCGCCAGAGACGGTGAAGGCCATGGCGGCCACGACGGGAACCGGCGACATCGTTGTCGTATGCGTGCGTGGCGACCGTGAGGTCCGCCTGCCCCATGGGTGGGATTTGCTCGACGATGCCGCCCTCGCAGCGCACCCACACCTCCACAAGGGCGCCATCGGGCCAGCAGGGCTCGCTCCGCATGGAATTGCGGTGGTTGCTGATGCAGAACTGGTGGCACTCGGCGGTCCATTCGTGGCCGGAGGCAACGCCCCAGAGACCCACGTCCGTGGACTGGTCTTCGGCAGAGACGTGACGCCGGATCAGGTGGGGTCCTTCGTGGTCGTCGAAGCCGGGGACGGCTGCCCGAACTGCGGTAGCCCCCTCGAGCTCATCCGTTCGGTCGAGGCCGCCCACACCTTCCAGCTTGGGTTGCAGTACACCCAGAAGATGCCTGGTTCGACGTTCCTCGACGAGAATGGCGAGCAGGTGCCGATGTGGATGGGCTGCTACGGCATTGGGGTCTCGCGCCTCATGGGCGTCCTCGCTGAGGCGCACCACGACGACCAGGGGCTGACGTGGCCAGCGGCGATTGCGCCCTACGACCTCCACCTCGTCGCCCTCGGGGCGAACAAGAACCCTGCAGTGGCTGATGCCGCCGACGCGCTGTGTGCCCGGTTGGAGGATCAAGGGTTCAGTGTGCTCTACGACGACCGGGACGTGTCGCCTGGAGTCAAATTCGCCGATGCCGACCTCATCGGTGCACCAATTCGTCTCGTCCTCGGGGCCAAGGGGCTCGACCGAGGAGTCGTGGAGTGGCGCCGCCGCCGCACTGGTGACGAGGGTGAATGCGCACTCGAAGGTCCATTCGACGCGTTGGCGTAGGGGAGCGTCGTTCCCTTCGCGGGAGGGGTCTGGTATCCTGAAGGGGCAGTTGAGGAGTTGAAGGACCCGTTGGAACGTGGGCTCCCGCCCACGTTTCTTGTTTTCTCGGGCACGAGTGAGGGAGGAGATTGACCATGGATGTTGCACTTGCACCAGTCATTACCCCTCTGTGCGTGGACGCCGGTGTGGAACTCATCGACCTCGATCGCTCGGCGCAGATCGTTCGGGTGACCGTCGATCGCGATGGCGGCGTCGATCTCGACACCATTGGTCGCCTCACCCGGGCGATTTCGGACCGTTTCGACGAACTCGACCTCGGAAGCGGGCGCTACACCCTCGAAGTCTCAAGTCCTGGCGTGGAGCGTCGGTTGCGAACCGCAGCGCACTTCGCCCGAGCCATCACCGAAACCGTCACCATCAAGATGCTCCCCGACCGTGGACCACTGCGCCGGATCGACGGGGTGATCACGGCAGTGGATGGCGAGACCGTCACTGTGGCGACCGAATCTGGCCCCCTCGCCGTCGACCTCTCCGACATCGATCGGGCGCGAACGGTGTTCGAGTGGGGCGCAACCCCGCAACCATCACCATCGAAGGGCAAGAAGCCCTCATCCTCGAAGCAGGCACAACAGAAGGCAGGCACGAAATGAGCAAGACCAACTACGAGTTCCTCGACGCACTGGGCCAGATCGCCCGCGACAAGGGCATCAGCGTGGACACGTTGCTCGACGCATTGGCCAATGGCCTCGTCGCGGCCTACAAGCGTCGACCCGACGCCGCTGAAGAGGCAGTGGTCACCATTGACCCCGACAACGGCGAGATTCGGGTCTACGGCCAAGAGCTCGACGCCGAGGGCAACGTCATTCGCGAGTGGGACGACACTCCAGACGACTTCGGTCGTGTCGCGGCGCAGACCATGAAGCAGGTGTTCAACCAGCGCATTCGCGAAGTCGAGCGGGACATGAAGTACGACGAGTACGCCGGACGTGAAGGCGACATCGTGACGGGCATCGTTCAGCAGGCCGACAGCCGCTACACGCTGCTCGACCTCGGCAAGGTGGAGGCGCTCATGCCTCAAGCCGAGCAAGTGTCGTATGAGAAGTACGAGCAGGGCAGCCGAATGAAGGCCTACATCGTCGAGGTCCGCAAGACCTCGAAGGGCCCCCAGATTGTCGTGTCGCGGACCCACCCAGGCCTCGTGAAGCGCTTGCTCGAACTCGAGGTTCCCGAACTCTCCTCGGGCGTCGTGGAGATCAAGGCGATGGCCCGCGAGCCCGGTCATCGGACGAAGATCGCCGTGTGGAGCAACGACTCCAACATCGACCCCGTCGGTGCATGTGTCGGTGCCCGAGGCAGTCGCGTCCGCATGATTACCAACGAGCTGAACGGCGAGCGTATCGACGTCGTTCCTTACTCTGACGACACGGTGACCCTCATTGAGAACGCCCTGCAGCCAGCCAAGATTCGTGAGGTTCGCCTCGACGACGCCACCGGCACCGCAACGGTGATCGTCAACGACTTCCAGCTCTCCTTGGCTATTGGCAAGGAAGGGCAGAACGCTCGCTTGGCCGCCCGACTGACTGGTTGGAGGATCGACATCAAGTCCGAGTCGCAGCTCCAAGAGGAAGAAGAGGGCTGGGCAGAAGGCGAATGGATCGAGAACGAGAACGGCGAGCAGGTGTGGGTTCCTGCCGAAGGTGGCGAGGCCATGTCTGCTTCGGACTGGGATGACGCGTCCACCGACGTTGCCGCCCCCGCTGCAGAGGTTCCCGTTGTCGAGGATGCCAACGACGATGTGGCCGACGAGGCCCCGACGGAAGGCAGCGAACAGTAGCGCCGACGAGAACCTGCATCGGCTGCCGGCAGCGGCACCCAGCAGGTGATCTCGTTCGTGTGGTTGCCGTTGCCGGTGGATCCGTCCGTCGAGCGTCGTCATCTTCAGGGCGAGGTGCGTGGTTGTGCCCCGAGATGGGGTGCGTAGACCGCGCCGTGACGAAACGGGCGCTCGGACGAGCGCTGAAGACAGAGTGCACCGTGTCCGTGGAGGAGTTGCTGGAAATTGTCACCGGAGGTGATGATGGGAACCAGCCCCTACGCAATGTGCGAAGATAGAACGCCCGGTTGAGCATCAGCCGGGTCGAAGGAGACCGAGGAACCGTTGGCGAAGAAGATCCGAGTCCACGAGCTCGCTAAAGAGCTCGGGATGACCAACAAAGAGGCACTCGACCTCTCAATCGCATTGGGAATTGGCGTGAAGAGCCACTCCTCATCGATCGAGGATGCCCAGGCTGACCGAGTGCGACGCAAGGCCGATGCCGAAGGCCTGCGACGAGACGTCCAGCCGGAAGAGCCAGAACCAGCCCCCAAGAAGACCGCAGCCAAGAAGCAGGCTGACGCGCCCGTTGAGGCAGCGCCTGCGCCGGCACCTGCCCCAGAGGCATCCTCCGAGGCAGCAGCGCCTCGTCGGGTGATCACCTCAACTCGCCAGCCAGCACCGGCTGCTCCGCGTCCGACGCCACGTCCGACGCCGCCCGCACCCGAGGCTCCGGTATCCGAGGC
>Ga0007834_1000175_pt1 | contig 22303 bp, 20 predicted proteins | sample CryBogCBE06Nov07_FD_71233 | JGI IMG/M metagenome (GOLD analysis project Ga0007834, IMG submission 71233) | Freshwater microbial communities from Crystal Bog, Wisconsin, USA - CBE06Nov07 | ecosystem: Environmental > Aquatic > Freshwater > Lake | place: Crystal Bog, Wisconsin, USA | collected...
CTGCAACATCTGCCCCCGCCGCTTCAAGCAGCTTGGGCATCGATGGCTCATCGAGCAGCGCCGCGAGAATATGTTCCGGCGTGAAACGCTGGTGATTGCTAAGCAATGCCAGCTTCTGGGCTGACTGCAGCACACCGCGTGATTTTTCCGTAAACTGTTCCAATTCCATGGTTTTCCTCTGACGCTTTTTTTGTTATACTAGCATATATGGGAATCAATCACCACGCTTGCAAGTTGCCAATGCTCTTTTTGCTGGCGGGGCTGATTGCCCAACCCGCGCAGGCCGAAGTGCCGCCGCTTGCCCCCATGACCATCAAAGCAAAATATATCGTCGATTGGAACGGTATCACCATCGGCCGCATCAACTTTACCTCCGAAGAATTGGCTGGACGCTATCACATGATGCTCGACACCAAAACCAGTGGCGTCGCGCGCATCTTCAGCAGCGAAGCCACTATTGCTACGGCCGAAGTCATCATTACCGATGATGGAAAATATATTCCGCAGCGTTTTGAATCGCGCCCAATTCATGATGATGACACACGTCCGCGCACCGTGCTCACCTATGATGAAGCCGGCAAGCTTAAAACCCGCGAACGCAATCCAGATGATGACCCCGCATGGCGCCCACCGGTGACACTTGAGCGCGCCGCTGGTAGTATGGACCCCGCCAGTGCAGGTCTTGCCATGCGGCGCCTGATTCATGACCATATGGCGCAAGAGATTCGTGAATCCACCGTGCGTACCTATGAGGGCGCGCGCCTGGCTGATATGACGGTAAAAGTCATCAGTCGCGCCCATGTCGATTATATGAATGAATACCATGATGCGATTAACACCGTGGTCACCCGCGCACCGCTTGAAGGTTACACACCCAAAGAGAAGAAAAAGTTCGAAGAGGGCGATCCCACCATCCATCTTTACTTTAGTGCCGACGCAAAAATGCTGCCGGTAAAAGCCACAGTGGATGCGCCCTTTGGCGAGATTAGTGCCACGCTGGTTGAAATAAACTCAAACTAGATAGGCGGCAAAATATTATCCGGCAGCGGAATGTCATTCGTGTTGCTGTTGGCTTCTTTCGCACCATTATGATCATCCGCAGGCGATGATTGACGCGGCTGACGATGACGCGTCATGCGTGGCTGGTGGGTGTTTTCAGCAATGTCCGCTACGCTTTCATTCGCTGCAGCAGATGCATCATTGCCTGCTTCCGATGGAGCATTTTCACCCGCTTGCTCACCGCTCGACTGATGCTGCTGTTGGTGATGTTGCTGTTGCTCGCGCTGATGCGCAAAACGTTCTGCTTCAATCGCCGCAATATCGGTCAGCACGCGCGTGTAATGGTCCACATGCTGCAGGTAATATTCCACATCCACGCGGTCGCCGTTATTCTGGGCGTCGCGCGCCATGTTGCTATATTTTTCGCGCATCTGCGTAGCGTGATGCTTCTGGCGCTGCAGGTTCTGGCCATCATTGCTGCCACCGCCTTGACGATGTCCGCCACCACCGCTGTTACCATAGCGCCGGCCACCACCGCCTTGGCGGTTTTTGTTATAGTTGTTCTTGCCGCCATTGTTGTTCTTGCGCATCATAAAAGCCTCATTCACCTTGGTTAAATTTCATATTCAAATGCCACCACCCGTGCGATTCCCGCAAGGTCGGCAGCGGTTTCAACGTGGCGCAATCCGTGCGCCTTTCCTAACGTTACTAAATCTTCATCTTGTCCTTGACCCACTTCAAAAATCAGCAGCGCAACCGATGCTAAATGGGGTGTAATTTGCTGCAAAATGCTGCGGTAACAATCCAGCCCATCAGCCCCGCCATCCAGCGCCGCATGCGGCTCGTGAAGGCGCACATCGGCGTCGAGCGCGGCAATATCAGCCGTGGGAATATAGGGCGGATTAGAAAGCACTACATCGAAGGTGCCGCGCGCATTGCTGCACCAGTCGCTCTGCAACAATGCACAACGATTTTGTAAACCCAATGCTGCAGCATTCTTTGCAGCAATTTCTAGTGCCGTGGGTGATTGGTCTGCACCCACGCCCATTGCTTGTGGGTATTCGCGCAAAGCCGAAAGCAGTAAACAGCCCGAGCCAGTGCCCAAATCAAGCACGCGCAGTGGCGTGTTCTTGTCACCGCGATGGCGCAGCAAGGTTTCAATCACCACCTCACTATCCGCGCGCGGCGTCAGCACATCGCGCGACACGATAAACTGGTCTTTCCAGAATTCTTTATAGCCCAAAATCTGAGCCACGGGCTCATGTTGCAAGCGGCGATTCACCAACATCTGCAGCGCATCATCCTCACGCACATCATCGGCATGGCGCACCAATGTTTCCGCACTTACCCCCCACGCAGCTTGCGCCAGCAGACGTGCTTCCAGCGCCGCCAGATCACCGGCAACGGGCGCCAGTTGTGCGCGGGCCTGCTGAAGCTGTGAGGCGTGGGTGTGCATTAATCTTCCTTGTAATCCGAAAGTTTGGCCGCCTGATCTTCCTTGATCAGCGCATCGCAGAACGCGCCGAGGCCTGCACCTTCCATCACCGTGTCGAGGTTGTAACTCGTCATGTTGATGCGGTGATCGGTCACGCGCCCTTGCGGATAGTTATAGGTGCGAATGCGCTCCGAGCGGTCACCCGAACCCACTTGGCCTTTACGCGCCGCCGAACGCTCCGCCTCACGCTTTTGATATTCGGCATCATAAATGCGTGCGCGCAGAATTTTCAGCGCTTTGGCTTTGTTTTTATGCTGCGATTTTTCATCCTGACACTGCACCGTCACGCCGGTGGGAATATGCACAATGCGCACGGCGGAATCGGTGGTGTTCACCGACTGACCGCCCGGACCGGATGAGCGGAACACATCGATCCGCAGGTCATTCTCGTTGATTTGAATATCCACCTCTTCCGCTTCCGGCAGCACCGCCACCGTGGCGGCGGAGGTGTGAATGCGCCCTTGCGTTTCCGTCGCAGGCACGCGCTGCACGCGGTGCACGCCGGATTCGAATTTCAATTTCTGGAACACGTTTTTGCCGCTAATGCTGGCACTGGCATCTTTATAACCACCCAATGTGGAATCCGATAATTCCAGCACTTCAAACCGCCAGCCCTGAAGCTCGGCGAAGCGCTGATACATACGGAACAAATCGGCGGCAAACAGCGCCGCTTCATCGCCACCCGTCCCCGCACGCACTTCCAAAATGGCGTTCTTGGCATCGGCTTCGTCTTTCGGCAGCAGCGCCAATTGCAAATCTTCCGTCAGCTTGGGGATCAATTTATCCAGCGCGTCTTTTTCTTCCAGCGCCAGTTCTTTGAGGCCTTCGTCTTTGCCATTAATCATGGCCTTGGCATCTTCCAATTCAGCCGTCGCCTGACGCAGCGCCAGCGCGGTTTCGATGATGGGGGTGAGGTCCGAATATTCCTTCGAAAATTTTGCATATTCACCCGATTTCAGCGTCTCGGGCGAGGAAATCGCATCACGCAATTCGTTATGGCGCTTCACCAGCGCATCAATTTTTTTATCAAACGACATTCAAAAATTCCTTTAATTTTTTTGCTAAGAACTCATCATTATCTTGCTTTGTTTGTGCTTTACTTGGATCTGAGATTCGCAGCTTCTTGACCGAAACTTTATTCGCTTTCACTTCCTCTTCACCAAGCACTAACGCCAAATCTGCTCCTGACTTGTCCGCACGCTCAAAGCGCTTTTTGGCATTACCTTTATAGGCAATATCAATACGCAACCCTTGCGAACGCAACTGCTGGGCCAATTTCCATGCAGCTTCTTCCTGCGCCTCACCCATCGGTATAACCACTGCATGCGGTGCCGGAACCTTTTCTTGTGGCAGCGACAATGACTCACGTAACGCGACCAGCCGCTCAATGCCCGCAGCAAAACCAATGCCAGCAATGTCTTGCCCACCCATCAATTTCACCAGCCCGTCATAGCGGCCACCGGCAAGCACGGTGCCTTGCGCACCCAGCTGATCCGTGGTGAATTCAAACACGGTGTGGGAATAATAATCCAGTCCACGCACCAGTTTTTCGCTGACTTTATAGGCAATGCCCAGCGCATCCAAACCCGCCTTCACGGCATTAAAATGCTGCGTTGCCGCTTCGGTAAAGGAGGCATGCAGCATGGGAGCACCGGCGATAATTTCGCGGTCACCCGCATCTTTGGAATCGAGAATGCGCAGCGGGTTTTTCGCCAGACGCATTTTGCTATCTTCGGAAAGCTTCGCTTCGTGCTGCGACAGATAGGCCACCAGCGTTTCGCGATATGCCGCGCGTGAGGCAGCATCCCCCAGCGAATTCAGCTCCAGCGTAATCGCATCACCCAAACCAAGCACACGAAGTGTGTGGGCAGCAAGGGCGATTAATTCAACATCAGCGGCGGGTTCAGCGGCGCCAAGCAGCTCGGCACCGATCTGGTGAAACTGGCGCAAACGGCCCTTCTGCGGGCGCTCATAGCGGAAGGCAGGGCCGGCATAAAAACATTTGAAGGGCAGCTGTTGCTGCAGGCCATTGCTGATGAAACTGCGCACAATGGCGGCGGTAAATTCAGGACGCAGGGTAATGCTTTCGCCCCCGCGATCAGTAAACGTATAAGTTTCTTTGGTGACGATATCTGACGTGTCGCCCACGGCGCGGTGGAACACTTCCGAGAATTCGAAAATCGGCGTGTCCATGCGGTGAAACCCATACAGCAGCGCAGTCTCCTGCGCGGCGGTGATCACCTGCTGGTGGTTAAGGTAGCTGTCCGGCAGCAAATCATGCGTGCCGCGCACCGGTTGTAACGTTGAAGCCATTCGTTCGTTAAATTCTCTAAAAAATGCTCGCTAAAAAATCACTCAGCTTTGCTTACCATTCGCGCCATCGATCTTATGTTGGCGCCCATCGCAGCCCAAGGCTTGCGGCTTGGTTTGATGTTAAAGACTTGCGCCACGCTTGGCAAGGGAATTTCTTACGCCACCTGTTTTTTGGCGAATGTTCGAGCCACATAGGCCTCCAGCCGTTCCTTGAAATCCGCAGCAATGCTATCACCGCGCAAAGTTGCCACCTTCACCCCGTCTTCAAACACGGGAGCCACAGGGCTTTCACCCGTGCCCGGCAGGCTGATGCCAATATTGGCGTGTTTACTTTCGCCCGGCCCATTCACAATGCAGCCCATGACCGCAACCTGCATGGCTTCCGCCCCAGCATATTCCTTGGCCCAATGCGGCATGCGCGCCCGTAGATAGGTTTGAATCTCTGCGGCCAGCTCCTGAAAATAAGTGCTGGTGGTGCGGCCACAACCGGGGCAAGCAATCACCAGCGGCGCGAAATTGCGCAACCCCATGGTCTGCAACAATTCTTGCGCCACCAGCACTTCCTGTGTGCGATCACCATTTGGTTCCGGCGTCAGCGAAATGCGGATCGTGTCGCCAATGCCTTCCTGCAGCAGCACGGCCAGCGCCGCGCTGGATGCCACAATGCCTTTGCTCCCCATGCCCGCTTCGGTGAGACCCAGATGCAGCGCATAGGAACAGCGCGATGCAAGGTTGCGATAGACGGCAATGAGATCCTGCACGCGACTGACTTTGGCGGAGAGCAAAATACGCTCGGGGGCAAGGCCCACCGCCTCTGCCTTGGCTGCACTTTGCAGGGCTGAAACCACCAGCGCTTCCCGCGCCACTTCTTCTGCTGTTAGGGGATTTTTTTGCGCCGCATTTTCGTCCATCAGTTTGGCGACCAGCGCCTGATCCATCGACCCCCAATTCACGCCAATGCGAATGGGCTTGTTATTGGCCGCCGCAATTTCCACCATCTGCGCGAACTGCACATCCTGCTTTTCGCCAAACCCCACATTGCCGGGGTTGATGCGGTATTTCGCCAGCGCCTGCGCCATTTCAGGAAATGACGTGAGCAGACGGTGGCCGTTATAATGAAAATCACCTACGAGAGGCACGGCAGGGCCGTGTGCCAAGAGTTTCTCATAAATGGCTGGAACAGCGCGCGCCGCCGCCTCATTGTTCACGGTGATACGCACCAGTTCCGAACCAGCCTCGGCAAGCTGCCTGATTTGAGCTACGGTGCCCGCAACATCGGCTGTGTCGGTGTTGGTCATCGACTGCACCACAATGGGTGCACCACCGCCAATGGCTACGCTGCCAATGGTCGTTGCGTACGACACTCGTCTAGAAAGCATCTTCAGATTTGCGGGCTGGTTTTTTTTCGTCATGCTTTGCCGGGGTTTTCTTTTTATCATGCGACTCAGTTTTTTCGCGGGCCGGTTTTTCGCGCTTTTCAGATTTTTCTGGTTTTGCTGCAGGTTCAGGTTCGTTAAGCGCGGCATCCACATCGGTTACTTTTTCATCTTCATTACCCACCTCTTCTTCATCCACTTCCGCAGCATTTGAAAGGTCAAGCTTGCGCAGCAACACGGGTGCACCACTCTGCAAGCGCTGCAGCGTATGCGTGGCGCGCTCGGCAAAGAAGCACCCAAGCCATGTCGTGCTATTCAAGCAGCGCAGGTTCTGGGCAGTAGGCATCACGCTGTCGCGCACGGTTTCCAACATGGTTTCTGGCACAGGCGCCACCGCAGCTGTTTCTGGCGCTTGCTGTTCCGCGATGGGTGTTGTGTCGTTACCGCCAGTAAACAAACTGATAATCAGCAAGGTAAACACACCGGCTACCGCTGCTAAACCTAGGCCACGCCAATTAATCGTCACGGTTTGTTGGCGGCGCGCGGTGGACGGTTGCTTGAACACTGGTTTCGCGGGCTCTTCTTCTTTGCCAAAGCACAACGTCACCACCTGATCGGCATCGAGCCCCAAAAACTCTGCATAGGTATGCACATAACCACGGGCATAGACTTTGCCCGGCATCTGGTCGTATTTATTTTCCTCAATGGCGTTCACATAGCGCACGCGAATATGCAGCCGCTCCGACACATCGAGTGCCGAAAGCTTGAAATGCTCGCGCAGGCCGCGAATGTAGGCCCCGACTTCTGTCGCGGTCATCGATTCAGGCAAACGCAAAGGTGTTGGAGGTGGTGCCATGAGAACGGTTTAATGAAACCGTCGCCGCGATGCAATAGCTTAAAGAATCTCTACACCGTGATCCTTGGCGAATCGCTCGAGATGTAACCGGATGGAATGCTGCGGCTCGGCACAGATATATTCCAGATAATCCGCCAGATCCTTTGCCTTCAGGCTGCGCACCATGGCTTTCACTGGCCCAATGGCCGATGGTGGCATAGAGAGTGTACGCACACCGCAGGCAATCAGCGCCATGGCATCCACCGGTCGCGTGGCCATATCGCCGCAGAACCCAAGATCAACCTTATATTCATTAGCCACCTTCACCACGTTCTGAATGACACGCATGATGGCTGGGTTGAGTGTATCATAGCGCCCGCTGACACGAGGGGAGCCACGATCACACGCGAACAAGAACTGGAACAGATCGTTGCTGCCGATGGAAACAAAATCCACCCGACTCATCAATTCCGGCAGCTGAAACAGCAGCGATGGAATTTCTAACATGGTGCCAATGCGCACCTGCGTGGGTGGTGTGATTCCTTCATCGCGCGCGCGCTCCAGCTCTTTCAGCAGCAGCACTTTCATGGCGTCGAATTCAGGAATTTCCGCAATGAAGGGGAACATGACCGAAAGTTTTTCACCCGCAGCGGCGCGCACCATGGCCCGCAACTGCTGACGCAAAATCACCGGACGATCGAGCGCAATGCGGCTAGCGCGCCAGCCCATGGCTGGGTTTTCTTCATCGCCAATTTGAATATAGGGAACCTGCTTATCACCCCCGATATCAAACGAACGGAAAATCACTGGCTTGCCGCGCGCTTTCTCAATCGCATCGCGATAGATGCGCTGCTGATCGGGCACACTGGGCAAATCACGGCTGGCCATATAAGGTAGTTCGGTGCGGAAGAGGCCAACACCATCCACATCGGCCGCCGCCAAGTGATCGGCATGCACGAACAACCCCAGATTCAGGTTCAGCGAAATCTTGATGCCATCGGCGGTGACGGACGGTAATTCGCGCGTAGCCGCATAGGCCGCCACTTGCGCGGCACGGCTGGCGATTTCGGCATCGGCGGCGGCTTCCACATCTTCCGGCGGGCGAATGTAAACCAAGCCCTGATCGCCCTGCACCACGGCCAAGTCACCGCGCGAAACCACATGCAAAATATTTTCCACACGCCCCACCATGGGAATATCCATCATGCGCCCAATAATGGCCACATGGCTGGTGGGCGAACCTTCGGCAAGAATCACACCTTTCAGGCGCTTCGTGTCATATTCCAGCAGCTCTGCCGGCCCCAGACTATGCGCGACGAGAATGAATGCCTCCGGCAGATCGCCCTGCGCGGCGGTGGGCTCCACCCCTTGCAGATGGTAGAGCAACCGCTCGGACAAATCTTCCAGATCATGCACGCGCTCTTGAATATAGGCGCTGGTAATTTGGCTGAGGCGCGCATGCATTTCTTCCTGCACTTTGCGCACGGCCGCTTCGGCGGTGAGGCCGGTGTGGATCGCTTCGGTGATGCGGTCAATCCATCCGCGATCCTGACTGAACAGGCGGTAGCTCTCCAAAATTTCACGATGCGCACTGCCTTCTTCCAGGCCCGATTCGGTAATCAGATTATCCACCGACCGCTGCAGCGTCAGCAGTGCCCCGTGAAGCCGCGTCTCTTCTTCCTCCGGCGACTCACTCACCAGCTGGGTAATATCAATTTTTGGGCGATGCAGCACCACTGGCGCTTTCGCAATACCGCCCGCCAGCGTATTGCCAGAAAGTTGCTGCGACTGCAGCATGGGGTGTTGGCCGCCAGCGATTTCATAAATATCGACAATCTTGCTGCCAATGACGAGTTCGGAAATCACCATCGCCACGGCGTGCAGAATTTCGGCCAGCTCTTCACTGTAGCTGCGCGCCGCTTTATTTTGCACCACCAGCACGCCGATGGTTTTATGGCTGTGCAACAACGGAACCCCAATGAATCCGTGATAAAGCTCTTCACCCGTTTCGGGACGATAAGCAAATTTCGGGTGGGCCTGCGCATCGGCTAAGTTTAAATCCAAACCGCCGGCCGCCACTTCGCCCACCAGCCCTTCACCAAAACGCAGGCGGGTGACGTGCACCGAATTTTGCTTCAGACCATAGCTGGCATAAAGTTCAAGAATATCACCCGGGCGCGTCAAATAAATGGAGCACACATCGGCATTGAGCGATACAGCAATGGTGCGCACCAAAAGATCGAGCCGTGCCTGCGCACTGCTGCCGCCAACGGTCATCACGTCGCGCACTTGGCGCAACAGCATAATCGGCGATTGAATCGCCGAGCTTGCCGGATCCATTGGAATAATATTTGCCACTCTTGCCGCCTTTATGTTGCGATGTCGATCGCCCCTGCATCACGCGACTTTTTATGGAATCATTTTTTGCTGCACAAGCCGGAAATCACCCCGAGCCAGTTTATGCGCGTCGCTGCAGATATTCTGATGCTTGTTGCACCAATTCGTCAAGGATTTCCTGCGAAGTTTGGATGCGCTGCACCATGCCGACGGACTGGCCAGCCATCAGCGAACCACGCTCCACATCGCCCTCGATCACTGCACGCCGCAGAGAACCTGCCCAAAAATGCTCGATGGCCAATTGGCCTTCGTCTTTTGATATTGCACCTGCGAAGACTTTTTCCACTGTCTCTTTTTGGAAACGAGTGAACTCTTCCGACGCCTTGTTGGCAATCGCCCGCACGGGGATCACCGGAAAATCGGGGTGATATTGCACACTGGCCGTGGCATCACGCGCGTTGGCATTGATGAAGGCTTTCTTGAAATTCTCATGCGCGATGGATTCGCTGGCACACACAAAACGCGTGCCAAGCTGCACGCCCGATGCACCCATTTCAAGGTACGAAACAATTGCCTCACCGCGACCAATACCACCTGCAACAAAAACGGGGACATCGGTGATCAGCGGCAAAATTTCCTGCGCTAGAACGCTCGTTGAAACAGGGCCAATATGACCACCTGCTTCGGTGCCTTCAATCACCAGCGCATCCACACCGCTGCGCACCAGCTTTTTACCGATGGCGGCGGTGGGCGCAAAACCAATCACCTTCGCACCACCTTCTTTTAGCCGCTGAATGGTTGGGCCCTTGGGCATGCCACCAGCCAGCACCACATGCGACACCTTATTGGCGATGCACACTTCCACCAATGCATCCAGCTGCGGATGCATCAGAATGAGGTTCACGCCGAAGGGTTTTTTGGTGAGAGCTTGCGTTGCCTTAATCTCGGCATCTAGCAATGCGGGCGGCATGCTGCTTGCCGCAATTACCCCAAATGCGCCAGCGTTGCTAAGTGCGGAAACGAGGTTGCGTTCGCTCACCCAGCTCATAGCGCCGCCCATGATGGCAAGCTCGGTGCCAAGCAGGTCGCGGCCGCGCTGCCAAAGGTTGTTGAGCGATGCCACTAGTTCTTTTCCTCAACGGCATCGAGGCCGTAAGCGGTGTGCAGGGCACGCAGCGCCAGCTCGATATAGCTCTCGTCAATCAGCACCGAGATTTTGATTTCCGATGTGGAGATCACGATGATGTTGATGTTTTTTTCCGCCAGCGTACGGAACATCTCGGCGGCCACACCTGCGTGTGAGCGCATGCCCACGCCGATGACGGAGATTTTTGCCACGCCGGAATCGGTGTGCACTTTTTCGCATTTGGGCATGGCGGGATCATTCTTCACCAGTTCCAGTGCACGCGCCAGATCGCTCTTACCCACGGTGAAGGTAAGGTCGGTTTGTTTGCCGTCTTCCGTCACGTTCTGCACGATCATATCGACGTTGATGCCGCGATCGGCCAATGGGCCAAAAATACCAGCCGAAACACCGGGTTTGTTTTCCACGTTGGTGAGGGTAATGCGGGCTTCATCGCGGCTATAGGCCAGCCCCGTTACGCGTTGCTGTTCCACCAAATCCTCCTCATCAACTAATAATGTGCCGGGCAATTCACCCGCGGGCGTGGGGTCGAAGGTCGAAAGCACCTGCACCTTCACGCGGTAATTCATGGCCAGCTCAACACTGCGCGTTTGCAAAACTTTTGAACCAAGCGATGCCATCTCGAGCATTTCTTCGTAGCCCACTTGCTTCAGCTTTTTGGCCTTTTTCACAATGCGCGGATCGCTCGTATAGACCCCATCCACATCGGTATAAATATCGCAGCGTTCGGCTTTAAATGCTGCAGCAATCGCGACTGCCGACGTATCCGATCCGCCGCGGCCAAGGGTGGTAATGCGCCCTTCGGGACTGATGCCCTGAAAGCCTGCGATCACCGCAATATTGCCTTCGGCAAGCGATGCGTTAATGGCCTTGGGATCAATATGCGCAATGCGTGCTTTGGAATACACGCCGTCGCTCATCAGCGGAATTTGCCAGCCCGACCACGCGCGCGCTTTCAGGCCAATGGATTGCAGCTCCAGCGCCAGCAGACCACTGGTGATTTGCTCGCCCGATGCGATCACATGATCGGCATTGGCGCGCGACTCATCGGTCATCAGCTGACTCACCTGCGCGCAATAATCCACCAGCTGGTTGGTGACACCCGCCATGGCGGAAACCACCACGATGACTTGGTTGCCCTCAGCAACCTCGCTCTGCACGCGCTTGGCCACGAGCTTGATACGCTCGATATCGCCAACGGACGTGCCGCCAAATTTTTGTACAATCAGTGCCATAGGGCGCGGTTTATACGATGCGCAAACAAGCTTGGCTAGAGGATTTTTGAAGACTTAAAGCGCCTTACGCATGCAAATGGCGTCGGCGCGGGTGCCGTCGGCGTTGCTGTAATAGTCTTTGCGAATGCTGAATTGCTCGAACCCCTGCGCCTGATAGAGGGTTTGTGCGCCGGCATTGTTGGCATTGACTTCCAGCACCATATATTTCGCACCAAGGCTTGCAGCATTTTGCAGCGCATAATCCAGCAGCATTAACCCCACCCCATCGCGGCGGTTGGGTTCCAGCACGCCCATGGAAAGTAAATCGCACTGATCTTCAATCAGCCAGCACAGCACAAAACCCACCGCTTCGTGGTTTTTGTGATAGGCGATAGCGGCAAAAACACCCGCGCGCTCGAAAAAGCTCTCAAACTCCAGATAGCTCCACCCTTTGGCAAAGCAGCCTTTGTGCAGTTCTGCTAATGCCTTCGCGTGCCCACGGCTCACGGGGTGAATATGATAATCTTCATGTACCATTAACGTTGTCCCTTACTGAATGCCAACAACGTAGAATTGCGGCTAGGATAGAGCGCAATCGACGCGTCTTTCGCCAACACTAATCCGGCATCGGCCGCCACTTGCTTCACATAAGCAGCACTATGACCAAAACGACCATCCATCGTTAATCCAAAGCCCGTCTGGCTCGAAAACGGTTCCACGGTAATCGCCAAAATGCCACCCTGCTTCAACACCCGCGCCGCGCTACGCATCAGGCCACTTAGCTCGCCCACAAACTGCGACACATTCACCACCAGCACCAGATCGGCACCGTCAGCTCCGAAGGAATCGGGCAGTGCACGCGCATCGCCCAACACCACCGCATCGTATAGCTTTTGGTTGTTGATGCTCACCGTCTCTGACTGGGCAACCATGGTGGGCGTAAAATCAACGCCAATGATCTGGCTTGCACTCCCCCGCCATGGGCGCGCTGCAATGCCGCTGCCACATCCCAAATCAATAATGTTGAGCATGCGCGAGCCTATGAGTGGGCGAATTTGCTGTTCTACCGCAATGCCACCACGATATTGGTTTTGCAGCTCGAATGCATCGTAGCGACTAGCCACACCACTGAAAAAACTGCTGACCATTGCTTGCGGCAACGATTGGGGGCGCTGGTTCACAGGCAGCGCATTAGGCGCTACCATGGCCATCATCAAAATCGCTTCTTGGTCACTTGGTTTCAGCGCCAGCGCACGGCGCAATGCTCTTTCGGCCTCTGGCAATTTACCCAACCGGAAGTAACAGCAGCCTAAATTGTACCACGCTTTCGCAAAGCCGGGCTGCAAATAGGCAGTGACTCGAAAGCGAAACGCCGCATCCACCCATTGGCCGCGGTCAAAAAAGTCGCAACCTAGGTCAAAGTTGGTTTTGGGCAAATTGCGGATCTTTACTTGCGCATCGGCCAACCACGCCATGGGGCGCTTAAGAAAAGCATCCTTCAGCAGCGCTTCGGTCTCGCTCGCTAAATTTAACCAGGATCGTCTCTTGCGTGTGGCGTTCATGGGCCTTAAACTGGGTGGCGATGAACCTATAAACTAGCATGTGAGAAAAGCAGGCGCAATGGCCACTACCTCAACAGTCAAAAAACCGACCACGATTGATGATGCCGACGTCGCTCGCTTCTCGGCGATTGCCGATGAGTGGTGGGATGCACGCGGAAAATTTGCACCGCTTCATCGCCTGAATCCGGCGCGTATTGGCTATCTGCGCGACCAGATGCTGCGGCACTTCCATCGCGTGGGCGAATCGGCCACACCACTGAACAATCTTTCTCTGGTGGATATTGGCTGCGGCGGCGGACTGATTGCCGAACCCATGGCACGCCTTGGGGCAAAAGTGACGGGCATTGATGCCTCACCAACCAACATCAACGTGGCTTCGCTCCATGCAAAAACAAGCAGTCTCGCGATTGATTATCAAGCAACCACTGCCGAGGATTTGGCCCAAACCGGCGCTCAGTTCGACGTGGTGCTGGCGCTTGAAATTATCGAGCACGTAGCCGACACTAGCCTGTTTTATGATGCCATCACCCAATTGGTAAAGCCAGACGGCATGCTCATTCTCTCAACCCTCAACCGGACCGCAAAATCATATGCCATGGCCATTGTGGGCGCGGAATATGTGATGCGCTGGCTACCACGCGGCACCCATCAGTGGTCGCAATTCATTAAGCCCTCCGAAATGGCCGAATCGCTAACCCGTCGAGACTTCGTGGTCGACGATGTAAATGGCCTTGTTTTTGAACCACTTAACTGGCGTTTTGGTCTAAATCCAAAGGATCTGGATGTGAACTACTTGATGGTAGCCCATCCATCCAAGAAATAAGCGTTTTCTCACCTTATTCGTCATCAAGCTGTCACACTATTCAGGTACATTGGCAGTATGGATAAGAGTAAACAGACCGATGACGAAGCCGATATCGCCGAAGAGCGGTATAAAGGTCCGGGCGTGCTTGCAGCCGCGGCTGGTGAAGGGGTTGTCTCGCACTTCAAATGGGCTTTTATTGGTTTGCTAGCAGGTGGACTTGGCGGCGCGATTCTGCACAAACCCGTCAACGGCTTTATAGAAAAAGCTCAGAATTTAGCGGCCAACGGCGTGTCTCATCCCAGTGCACTAACTCGCTGGCCCTCCAAGACGCTACGTTTTATTGTTGGCCACGGCAGCCATTCTGCTGACATCATCGCACTAAAGAACGAGGCCAGCAAAGTCGTCGGTAAGCTCAATGAATTGGGTATAAAAAAGGCGCTGCACGAAGAAAAAGGCATGTTCTACTCTCTGGCCGATGAGATTGTGGGATTGGTTCCATGGACAAAGGACATTAAAAAGTCATTGATGGAAGGCCCATCGGGTGACCGCTTCAATGCGGCCGTCACTACAGGTGGCATGCTTGCATCGATTGGATATTTTCTAGTGCCTATCCTCAGCGCCGGCAAAGGCAGTGCTAAAGCGCATGAAGGCAAACGCCAGCTGGAGCGTGCGCAAGAAGAAATTATCCGCCTAAGAAACCAGAATGCTTCTCAAGCAACCAGTCCCACAGGCGAGCAGACGACCGCAAGCGAACCCACATCAGATAAAAAGACAGCCGAGCCTGCTCCTGAAGTAACGGAAAAGAAAATTGAATCCGTCGAGAAGAAACCGGATGTGACGGATACTGCTAAACTCAAAGGCGATAGCGGTTGGGCAGAGAGTATTCAGGCACAAAAAGATGCAAAAGCTTCTGCTGAACCAGCATTGGCTTAGTTCTAATTTGCTTCGCGAGATCGTCTACTGACGATCGCTACACGCAGCTTCGCTGGCTCATGGCTGGCTCGCCCAGCTCGCTAACTATCCTTCGATCATTTGTAGAGTCCGTGCGTAGCCTTCCATGGCGAGCCGGCGCGATAGCGAACGAGGGGGAGCCGATAGGCGGGGGAGCTTATCCCCCACGCGGCTTCGCCGCGCATCATAGCTCGCGATGATGATCTAACACCGGAATCTGCCCACGCACTTTCGCTAGGCGCACGGCATCAATCTCCGCCAGAATCACTTGCGGCCGATCTTCCAGCGCCTCGGCCATCACATCACCCCATGGGTCGATGATCATGCTGTGGCCATAGGTTTCGCGCCCACCGGGGTGCGTGCCGCATTGCGCGGGAGCAATGACATAGCAGGCATTTTCAATCGCCCGCGCGCGCAGCAATGTGTGCCAGTGCGCCGCCCCCGTGGGCCGCGTGAAGGCGGATGGAACGGTAAGAATCTCCGCGCCCGCCAGTGCCAGCTTGCGATAAAGATTCGGGAATCGCAGATCATAACAAATACTAAGACCAATATTCGCCAACTCGGTTTGTGCCAGCTGCGCGGCACTGCCCGCCTCAGCCTGCGATGATTCGCGGTAGCTTTGCCCTTCCCCAAGCGTCACATCAAACAAATGAATTTTGTCATAGGTCGCTGTAATATCGCCCGTTGGCGCGATAAGAATGCTGCGGTTGAATGGCTTCTCCATGCCCACTTCACGCGCGCGCAGCGACCCAATCAACAACCATATACCATACGTTTTTGCTGCAGATTTTGCCCATTGCAAACCCGCATGTTCTTCCATGGGCACATCGCCCGCAGCGGCAGTTCCCTCGCGCCGCATGTAAAAAATATTCTCTGGTGTAGCGACGAATTTTGCACCGCGCGCCACCGCATCACCAACCAGCGTTTCCGCCTGCGCAATGTTGGCTTGCATATCATCGCCACTGGTCATTTGAATCGCGGCAGCTGTGAATGTTTGCATCGCTTATTCCTCCACCGTTCTGGCCAGTGTCAGCACATCCACCCGTGCCGCACCAGCCTTTTTCAGCGCCACTGCGCAGGCTTCCACCGTGGCTCCGGTGGTCATCACATCATCCACCAGCACCACATGTTTACCCGCTAACTTATGTGCCCCATCTGGGGTCACGGCAAATGCTTTTTTCACATTGGTGAGGCGTTCCTTACGCGTCAGACGCATTTGCGGCGTGGTGTGCTGCACCCGCTCCAGCACTTCGGCATCACACGGAACATGGGTCATCTGGCTTAGTGTAAATGCAAGCAATGCCGATTGATTAAACCGCCGCCCGAACAAACGCCGCCAATGCAGCGGCACAGGAATCAGCAGATCGGCGCTTTTCAGCATGTCGCTGCCCACCGCCGACATCATGGCCACGTGACGGTGCAAGCCCGCCCATTGATCATTAAATTTTAGCGACGACACCAGCGGCGCGCTGATCGCATCATAGACCATCACCGCCCGCGCAGTATCATAGCTTGGCGGCATTTCAAGGCAAGTGGGGCACTGCGCATCATCCTCAATCGCCACCACAAACGGAATGCCGCAGCTGGCGCACATGGGCGCTGCAATCAGATGCAGCTTTTCGAAGCAGTCGGCGCAAAAATTGCCATCCGCCGTCACATAGATACGGCACGATGGGCAGCGCGGCGGATAGATCGTATCAAATAAAATCTGCGTCAGACTAGCCAACACATCGGGCCTCCACTAAGCTTGTCCCATGGAACCAATGCCGCCCATTCTGTTCGATCGCGCCCAATTGCGCAAGCGCCGTGCCCGCACCGCCGCACGTTTTGCTACCCACGATTTTTTGTGGCGCGAAGCAACCGCGCGTGCGGAAGAGTCGCTCTCCTTCATCACCCACCGCTTTCCCACCATGATTGGGTTTGGCACGTATGCCATGGCAGCGCCCGCTGGCACCAACCATTTCATCCACTGCGCCGAACATGCTTCTTCAGCGCAGCCACATCAGTTAGTGGCAGATGAAGAGATTTTGCCCTTTGCCGAAAACAGCGTGGATGCGGTGGTAAGCATTCTAAACCTGCACTGGGTGAATGATTTGCCCGGCACGCTCGCCCAAATTCAGCGCATGCTAAAGCCTGACGGATTGTTTATGGCCATCCTGCCCGGTGGTGAAACCTTGCGCGAATTGCGCAGTGTTCTGGCCGAAACCGAAAGCGCCTTCAGCGGCGGCATCACGCCGCGCATATCACCGTTTATTGATGTGCGCGACGGCGGCGCTTTGCTGCAGCGCGCGGGATTCGCCCTTCCGGTTGCCGACACGGAAATGCTGACCGTAAGTTATGAAAATATGTTCGCACTGATGGATGATCTTCGCGGCAGCGGATCGGCGAATTTGCTGCAGCAACGGATGCAGCATTTTACCCCACGCGGATTCTTTCTTGATGCCGCCAAACGCTATGCCGAGAAGTTTGGTGATGGCGAAGGCCGCATCACCGCCACGGTGGAACTCGTTACACTCACTGGCTGGAAGCCCGCTGCCACGCAGCAGCAGCCCGCCAAACGCGGAAGCGGTAAAGTTTCCTTACGAGAGATTTTTTAGTGTGATGCGAGGCCAGAAGGCCTAGCCCCCTACGCTTCGCTGACCCCTCCGCTACGCGGCTCGCCATGGAAGGCTACGCACGATCCTTCCAACTATTTTTTAAGCGACTGCCACACATGCTGGCTATCAAGCAATGCAGCCACCAGCGGCAAATCAGCGGGCGGCATGGGAAGCGACGCCATATCTTTCGGAAATTTCCACGTGATGCTCTGTCCTTCCATGGGCGTTGGAATACCGTCCCATTTGCGGCACACATACAGCATCATCAGCAGGTGAAACTGTTCATATGCGTGGCTGACGAAGGTAAGCGGCGCGGCGCAATGATCGCAAATATTGATGCCAAGTTCTTCGCGCATTTCACGCTTCAATGCTTCTTCCGGTGTTTCACCGATTTCAATTTTACCACCAGGGAATTCCCACAAACCGGCCATGGCTTTGCTTTCAGGCCGCTGAGCCAGCAGCACACGACCGTCGGCATCGAACAACGCCACCGCCGCCACAAGTACGGTTTTTTTCATGAGCGATAGTCGGCGTTGATGTCGATATAGCCATGGGTCAGATCACAACTCCACACCATGGCGCGGCCTTGCCCTAAGCCAATATCCACCGCGATGCGAATGTCGCGCGTTTTCATATGGGCGGCCACGGGGGCTTCGTCATACGCTTCCACGCGCTCACCTTTTTCGGCAATCACCGCGCCGCCAATGCTCACGCGCAGCGTGTCACGATCGACCTTTTCGCCGCTTTTGCCAACGGCCATCACAATGCGGCCCCAGTTGGCGTCTTCCCCAGCCACCGCGGTTTTCACCAGCGGCGAGTTACCAATCGCCAAGCCAATTTTACGCGCCGCATCATCGCTTGCTGCACCCGTCACATCAATGGTGATTAGCTTTTGCGCACCCTCACCATCCATCACAATGAGCTTTGCAAGCTCCACCATTAATCCATTCAGTGCCTCTTGAAAGACGGCAGCTTCAGGCGAATCTTTTTTAATCTTAACGCCAGATGCACCCGTGGCAAAAAGCAACGCCGTGTCGCTGGTGGAGGTATCGCCATCCACCGTGATGGAATTGAAACTTTTTCCATTACTTTGCTGCAACATGTCTTGCAGCAGTGGCGCAGCAATGGTTGCATCAGTAAACACAAACGCCAGCATGGTGGCCATGTCCGGCGCAATCATGCCCGAGCCTTTGGCGATGCCGTTGAGCCGGACGATTTTGCCGCCCACCCCCACATCGCGCGTGGCTGCCTTAGGGAAGGTGTCGGTGGTCATAATCGCCGCTGCCGCATCCGCCCATGCATCATCACGCAAGGAGGCTTTGAGCGCAGGCAGCGCCACTTCAATTTTTTTGTAATCGAGCGGCTCACCAATCACGCCAGTGGAAGCCAGCATTACTTCTTCCGGCGCACATGGCAGCACCGCCGCCACTGCTTGCGCAGAACCATGCACGGCAACAACACCCTTGCTGCCCGTGAAGGCATTGGCGTTGCCAGAATTGACCACCAGCGCACGCGCCGTGCCTTTGGGCAGCACCTCGCGGCACCAATCCACTGGCGCCGATGGCGCCTGCGAGCGGGTGAACACACCCGCCACCGTGGTGCCGACAGCAAGTTCCACCAGCAGCAAATCGGTGCGGTTTTTATAGCGAATGCCAGCCTCACCCGACGCCAGCTTCACGCCAGCAATCACTGGCATCACTGGCAACGCATCGGGACCAAGTGGAGAGCGTGCCGTCACCTTTGCCATTAGTTTACTTTATCCGCTTTATCGGATTTGGCCGATTTATCGCCTTTTTCAACAGGGATGGCTTTGCTGAACGGCACTTCTTTACCTTTCGCGTCGAACACTTTCACATCCGCCGATTTCACCAGGCTTGCCACAAAATCATTCAGTTTTTTCTCTTGTAGCTTGCCACGTAAATCTTCCTTCACTTCGGCGAAAGCGGGTGGGGTGACTTTGCGGCTATCTTCCACTTTGATGATGTGCCAGCCGAAAGGTGATTTCACTGGTGCAGATACTTCACCTTTTTTCAGTGAGAACGCAGCATCAGCAAATTCCTTCACCATTTTATCTTTGGTGAAATAGCCCAGATCGCCGCCTTGCTTGGCCGATCCCGAATCTTTCGAATATTCGCGAGCGACGTCTTCAAAGCTTTTCCCGCCGTCGATTTTCTTTTTGGCGTCTTTGGCCTCGGCTTCGCTTGGCAGAAGAATATGGCGGGCGCGCACTTCTTTTTCGTCCTTCGCGCTATCCACCATAGCGTCATATTCTTTTTTCAGGTCATCATCGGTGATGGTATCCGTCGTTTTGCTATCCAGCAGCGTACGCACAATCAGCTTTTTCTTGATATCTTCAAGCTGGGCGGCGACTTTGTCGGATTTATCAATACCAGCTTTAACCGCCTCACCATAAAGCAATTTTTCCGCCATCATACCGCGCAGCACTTTGTCGCGCATTTCGGGCTTCACCGAGTCAAACGCAGGGGCTTGACCGGCAGGAAATAGCCCTTCCCACAGATGTTGAACCTGCGCCTCGGTGACATCCTGATTATTTACCTTCATCACCACATAATCATCGGCAGCAAAGGCAGGGGCGGCAAAGCTAAGCAGGGCGGCGAGTGCCGCAGCATGGGTAAAGCGCATGAAAATCCTCATAAAACGTGGATGGGTGGACATGTCAGCGGTTTGCCACAAATTGACCCCCAGCGCAAGCCAGACAAATTGAGCATATCTGTGGGGCAACAATTGACACTGGGCCTCGCGCGCCCTATCTATCCGCGGCTTAGATACTTTAGAATGGAATTTCATGCTTACTTCCCTCGCCAAAAAACTCTTCGGCAGCGCCAACGATCGCTTGGTAGCTACACTGCAACGTGAAGTGCAAGCCATCAACGCGCTCGAGCCTGAAATCAGCGCCTTAAGCGACGAGCAACTGCGCGCCAAAACCGATGAATTCCGCAAACAACTCGCGGGCGGAGCCAAGCTGGATAGTTTGCTGATCCCCGCCTTCGCCGTGGTGCGTGAAGCATCCAAGCGCACGCTTGGCCTGCGCCATTTCGACGTGCAGATGGTGGGCGGCATGGTGCTGCACAAGGGCATGATTGCCGAAATGCGCACGGGTGAAGGTAAAACGCTGGTGGCCACGCTGGCATCGTATCTCAACGCGCTTTCGGGCAAAGGCGTGCATATCGTGACGGTGAACGACTACCTCGCCGCGCGTGACTCGGGCTGGATGGGCAAGATTCACACCTTCCTAGGCCTCACCGTGGGTGTGATCACGCATGATCTGGATGATGACGAGCGCCGCACCGCCTATGCCTGCGACATCACCTATGCCACCAACAACGAGCTAGGGTTTGATTACCTGCGCGACAACATGAAATACAGCCGCGAGGACATGGTTCAGCGCCCCTTCAACTATGCGATTGTGGATGAGGTGGATTCGATCCTGATCGACGAAGCCCGCACGCCGCTCATTATTTCCGGCCCTACGGAAGATAATTCCGAACTTTATATCAAGGCCAACAAGCTCATCCCGCATCTGACCAAAGACGAATACGACCTCGACGAAAAAACCCGCAACGTATCGCTGAACGATGCTGGTATTCGCCATGTGGAAGAAATGCTGGCAAAAGCAGGCCTGCTGGAAGCTGGAAGTGGTCTGTATGACATCGAGAACGTCGCCATTGTGCACCATGTCACGCAGGCGCTGAAGGCGCATAAACTGTTCAAGCGCGATGCCGATTACATCGTGAAAGATGATAAAGTCATCATCATCGATGAATTCACTGGCCGCATGATGGATGGCCGCCGCTATTCCGAAGGCCTCCACCAAGCGTTGGAAGCCAAAGAAGGCGTGGAGATTCAAAACGAGAACCAGACCCTCGCCTCCATCACCTTCCAGAATTATTTCCGCCTTTACCCCAAACTCTCAGGCATGACCGGCACCGCGATGACAGAAGCGGGCGAATTCAGCGATATTTATAAGCTGGAAGTGGTGGAAATTCCTACCCACGTGCCCGTCGCCCGTAAAGATGAGCATGACGAAATTTACCGCACCAGCGACGAGCGCGATACGGCCGTCATTGCCCTCATCAAGGAAGCGCACGCACGGCAACAGCCGGTGCTGGTCGGCACCGTCAGCATCGAAAAATCGGAAGCGTTTGCAGCACGGCTGAAGAAAGAAAAAATTCCGCATCAGGTTCTCAACGCCCGCTTCCACGAGCAAGAAGCGCAAATTATTTCGCAAGCCGGACGCCCCGGCGCCGTCACCATCGCCACCAACATGGCAGGTCGCGGAACTGATATTAAATTGGGTGGCAGCGAAGAAATGCTGATTGCCGAGGGCGGCGACGAAGCGCAAATCCGCGCACAAATCGCGAAAGACAAAGAAACCGTGATCGCCGCCGGCGGACTCTATGTCATCGGCACCGAGCGCCATGAATCGCGCCGGATTGATAACCAGCTGCGTGGCCGTTCTGGCCGTCAGGGTGACCCGGGCGCATCGAAATTCTTCCTGTCGCTGCAGGATGATCTCATGCGTATTTTCGGTTCGGAACGCATTGATTCCGTGCTGGTGAAACTTGGCCTGAAAGAGGGCGAAGCCATTATCCATAGCTGGATGAACAAGGCCATCGAACGCGCCCAAACCAAAGTGGAACAGCGCAACTATGAA
>Ga0007834_1000179_pt1 | contig 22038 bp, 20 predicted proteins | sample CryBogCBE06Nov07_FD_71233 | JGI IMG/M metagenome (GOLD analysis project Ga0007834, IMG submission 71233) | Freshwater microbial communities from Crystal Bog, Wisconsin, USA - CBE06Nov07 | ecosystem: Environmental > Aquatic > Freshwater > Lake | place: Crystal Bog, Wisconsin, USA | collected...
GCGCTCCTTGTAGCGTGGCCGCTCAGCCTCGCGCTTCGCCGCATCGGGGTAGAGCCGCAGCAGGCGCTCCTCCAGACCCTCGTGCGAGGCCAGGCGGAAATACTCCTCGATCGGCACATTGCCCGGCGTGGGAAAGTCCGGCAAACGTGGCTTGCCCAACTCCAGAGCCAGGTTGCAGCGCCGCGCAATCTCGACCGTGTTCCGGACCGCCGAGGGCAGATCGGCAAACATGGCCTGCATCCGGGCGGCAGACAGGAAATACTGCTCGCGGGTAAACCGGCGCACGCGGCGCGGATTGGCGAGGATTTCACCCTCGGCAATGCAGACCCGGGCCTCGTGGGCTTCGTAGTCCTCCTCGCGGGTGAATTGCACCGGATGGGTCGCCACCACCGGCAGTTTCAAGCCGGCAGCCAGGCGCACGGCGGCAACGACGTGGGCCTCGTCATCGGCCCGGCCGGCGCGCTGCAATTCCAGGTAGAAGCGGCCGGGGAAGATGCTGGCCATCTGCAAGGCGGCATCGGCGGCGCGGCTGGCGTCGCCCTGCACCAGGGCCTGGCCGACCGGGCCTGCCTGGGCGCCCGACAGGGCAATCAGCCCGTCTGCAAGCTCGCGCAGCCAATCGAGCCTGACCACGCTTTGCGCCTTGACCACGTTTTGCGTCCAGGCGCGCGAGAGCAGTTCGCACAGGTTGAGGTAGCCCTGGCGGTTTTGCACCAGCAAAATGATGCGCCCGGTGCTTGCAGCGTCGGCTCCCAGGCCGCTGAGCACCACTTCCGCGCCGACCAGCGGCTTGATGCCCTTGGCCCGCGCTTCCTTGTAGAACTTGATGGCACCAAACAGGTTGCCCAGATCCGTGATGGCCAGGGCGGGTTGCTGATCGGCTTTGGCAACGGCGATGACCTCCTCGATGCGATTGGTGCCATCTACAACGGAAAACTCGGTGTGCAGGCGCAGATGGACAAACATGCGAACGATTCTAGCGGCCTGGCACATTGGGGGAAACACACCAATCTGGGGCGCCAATGCCTGTTATATTGCAGTGCACCAATTGCCGCTAGGACGCACATGCTCTACCAGATTTACGAAACGCAGCGCTCCCTGATGGAGCCCTTTGCGGACTTTGCCCAGGCAGCAGCCAAGCTCTACAGCAACCCGCTCTCACCCTTCGGCCAGAATCCGATGGCTCAACGCGTGTCTGCCGGCTATGACCTCATGTATCGCCTGGGAAAAGACTACGAAAAGCCCGTCTTCGGTCTGCAAAAGGTGCGCGTCGGCGGCGTGGAGGTCGCCATCCATGAGCGCGTGGAGATCGACAAGCCCTTCTGCGAACTGCGGCGCTTCAAGCGTTTCACAGACGACTCCGACACCCTGACCCAACTCAAGGGCCAGCCGGCCGTGCTGATTGTCGCGCCGCTGTCGGGCCACTACGCCACCCTGCTGCGCGACACGGTCAAGACCATGCTCAAGGACCACAAGGTCTACATCACCGACTGGAAAAACGCCCGCATGGTGCCGCTGTCCGAAGGTGCTTTCCATCTCGATGATTACGTGAACTATGTGGAGGAGTTCATCCGCCACCTGCAAGGCATCTACGGCAACTGCCATGTGATCAGCGTATGCCAGCCCACCGTGCCGGTGCTGGCCGCCATTTCGCTGATGGCCAGCCGGGGCGAAACCACGCCCCTGTCCATGACCATGATGGGCGGCCCGATCGACGCGCGCAAATCACCCACGGCCGTGAACAACCTGGCCATGAACAAGAGCTTCAGCTGGTTTGAAAACAATGTGATCTACCGCGTGCCCAGCAGCTTCCCGGGTGCGGGTCGGCGCGTCTACCCCGGCTTTCTGCAACACACCGGCTTTGTCGCAATGAATCCGGACCGCCACGCCACCAGCCATTACGACTATTTCAAGGACCTGATCAAGGGCGACGACGCGAGCGTCGAGGCGCATCGCAAGTTCTACGACGAGTACAACGCCGTGCTCGACATGGACGCCGACTATTACCTGGAGACCATCAAGGTGGTGTTCCAGGAATTTGCCCTGGTCAATGGCAGCTGGGATGTAAGAAATCCCGAAGGTGTGCCCGAACGCGTTCGCCCCCAAGACATCAAGACCACGGCCTTGTTCACCGTCGAGGGCGAGCTGGACGATATCTCCGGCTCGGGCCAGACCGAGGCAGCGCATGGGCTGTGCAGCGGCATCCCCAAGGCCCACCAGCAGCATATGGAAGCGCAGGGCGCGGGGCATTACGGCATCTTCAGCGGACGGCGCTGGCGCGAGGTGGTCTATCCGGCCGTCAAGGCCTTCATTTCCCGATACAACCAGCCTGAAGCCGCTGAAAAGCCAGCGCGGCCAGCTATCAAAAAAATAGCTGCCCCGGCTCCGGCAAAAGCTGCGGCCAAGCCGGCTGCACCCAAGGCCAAGCGAGCTGCTGCACCGCGCGCAGGCAAGGCGCTCAGCAAAGTCGCTGCCAAATCGGGTGCCAAGCCCGCCACGCGCCGCCGCGCGGCGGCCTGACCCAGGCGGCCCATGCCACGGCCGGGCGCCGAGCAGATTCTGGCGGCATTGCCCCAGACCCAGTGCACGCGTTGCGGTTACCCCGACTGCGCAGGCTATGCACGGGCCATAGCGCAAGGCGAGGCCGACATCAACCAGTGCCCTCCCGGCGGAGCCGAAGGCGTTGCGCGGCTTGCGACCCTGACCGGCCTTCCATTCCGTCCCCTCAATCCCGCCAATGGGCAGGAAACGCCCCGCGCCGTTGCGGTAATTGACGAAAACTGGTGCATCGGCTGCACCCTGTGCATCGAGGCCTGCCCAGTGGATGCGATCATTGGCAGCAACAAGCTCATGCACACAGTCATTGAAGCCAAGTGCACGGGTTGTGAGCTGTGCATACCGCCCTGCCCGGTTGATTGCATCCAGATGGAAAACGTCAGTGGCCGGGCCACGGGCTGGGCCGCGTGGTCGGCCGCCCAGGCCGAGGAAGCCCGTGAGCGCCATGCGTTTCGCACCAGCCGGCGCACGCGGGAAGCTGGTCAACGGCTCGACAACCAGGTCGAAGCCCTTGCTGCCAAACTTGAAGACCTGCCAGCGCATTCCCGCATCACCGATCCTGCCGAGCTGGAAAAGAAGCGCGCCATCGTGGCTGCGGCGCTGGCCAAGGCGAAGGCGCGCCGGGCTGCTTCCTGAAGCGCGCCGCCAGCGCCCCTTCAGGCCTGCTGCGCCCCAAGCGCTGAAAACGCGGCAATCACCTCGCGCGGAGCCTGCACCAGCTCCACCAGCACGCCTTCGCCCGCAATGGGGAATTCCTCGCTGGCCTTAGGGTGGAGAAAGCAGATGTCAAAGCCGGCAGCGCCCTTGCGGATGCCGCCCGGTGCAAAACGCACGCCCTGTGCGCTCAGCCAGTTCACTGCGGCCGGCAGGTCATCGAGCCACAGACCGACATGGTTGAGCGGGGTGGCGTGCACAGCCGGTTTTTTTTGCGGATCGACCGGCTGCATGAGGTCGACTTCGACCTTGAAAGGGCCACGGCCCATGGCGCAAATGTCCTCGTCGACATTCTCTCGCTCGCTCACAAAGTTTCCCGTGACTTCCAGCCCCAGCATATCCACCCAGAGGCGGCGCAGGCGCTGCTTGTCGCTGCCGCCAATGGCGATCTGCTGGACGCCCAGCACTTTGAAAGGTCGCTGGGCGGCGCTCATGCGAACTCCACAATGGGTTGATCCACCGTCAGCGAGTCGCCCTTGGCGGCCAGCACCTTGCCCACCACCCCATCGGCGGCAGCGAACAGCACGTTTTCCATCTTCATGGCTTCGATGACCGCCACGCGCTCACCCGCCTGCACTTTCTGCCCGGGCTGCACCGCCACGTCCACCAGCAGTCCCGGCATGGGCGAGAGAACGAAGCGACTCATGTCGGGTGGAGCCTTGTGCGGCATCAGGGCATACAGCTCGGCCATGCGGGGCGAGACCACCAGGGCGTCAATCTGCGTGCCGTTGTGCTGCACGCGCAGGGCCAGCGGGTTTTTGGTGGAACCGCGTTCCACCTGTGCCGTGAACGCCCTGCCATTGACCGTGCCGGTGATGCGCACGTCGTTGAGGCGCGACGCGCTACTGATTTGATAGCTGGATGCGCCCACCTTTACGAGGGCGGAGCCGGTTTCACCGACAAATTCGTCGACATGGACCGGGCTGTAGCGGTGCTTGCCCTCGGTGCTGAGCGTGATCACCGTGTAGTCCTTGCCTGCCTGCACGCCGTAGCCCGGCAACTGGCCGCTCAGTGTGGCAGCCCGCTCGCGCGACTTGCGCCGCACAAAGGCCGCCAGTGCCACCAGGAAGTTGGCGTCGTCATGCGGCACGTCTTCGGCGAAGAAACCCTTGCCGTAGTTTTCGGCGATGAATCCGGTATTGAAATCGCCGGCCACAAACTTCGGGTGCGCCAGCAAGGCAGCCTGGAATGGGATATTGCTGCTGATGCCGCGGATCACGAAGCCGTTGAGCGCCTCGCGCATCCTGGCAATCGCCTCGTTGCGGTCCTTGCCGTGCACGATCAGCTTGGCGATCATCGAGTCGTAGAACATCGGGATCTCGCCACCGTCCTGCACCCCCGTATCGACCCGCACGCCGTACAGGTTGGCCGTGTTGGACTGGAACATGGTCTCCGGCGGCGTCTGGAAGCGCACCAGCCGCCCGGTGGATGGCAGGAAATTGCGGAACGGGTCTTCGGCGTTGATCCGGCATTCGATGGCCCAGCCCTTGCGCTGCACATCTTTCTGGGCCAGTGGCAAGGCCTCGCCTGCCGCCACGCGGATCATGAGCTCGACCAGATCGAGGCCGGTGATGCATTCGGTGACGGGGTGCTCCACCTGCAGCCGCGTGTTCATCTCCAGGAAATAGAAACTCTGGTCCTTGCCCACTACAAACTCGACCGTGCCTGCACTCTGGTACCGGACGGCCTTGGCCAGCGCCACCGCCTGCTCGCCCATGGCCTCGCGCGTGGCGTCGCTGATGAAGGGGCTGGGAGCTTCCTCGATGACCTTCTGGTGGCGCCGCTGGATCGAACACTCGCGCTCGTTGAGGTAGAGCACATTCCCGTGCGCGTCGCCGATCAGCTGGATCTCGATGTGGCGCGGCTCCTCGACAAACTTCTCGATGAAAACCCGGTCGTCGCCAAAGCTGTTGCGCGCCTCGTTGCGGCAGGATGTAAAGCCCTCGAAGGCCTCCTTGTCGTTGAAGGCCACGCGCAGACCCTTGCCACCGCCGCCCGCCGAAGCCTTGATCATCACCGGGTAGCCGATGCCCTTGGCAATCTGCATGGCCTGCTCGGCTGTCCCAATGGCCTCGTTGAAACCGGGAATGCAGTTCACGCCCGCTTCATTGGCCAGCTTCTTGGAAGCAATCTTGTCGCCCATGGCCGCAATCGAATAGTACTTGGGCCCGATGAAGACAATGCCCTCCTCCTCCACGCGCTTGGCAAAGCTTTCGTTTTCGCTCAGAAAGCCATAGCCCGGGTGGATGGCCTGCGCGCCAGTCTGCTTGGCTGCGGCAATGATCTTGTCGGCCACCAGATAGCTCTCGCGGCTGGGCGCCGGGCCGATATGCACGGCCTCATCGGCCAGTTGCACATGCCGGGCGTCCTTGTCGGCATCGGAGTAGACCGCCACGGTCTTGATGCCCATCTTGCGGGCGGAGGCGATCACACGGCAGGCGATTTCGCCGCGGTTGGCGATCAGGATTTTTGTGAACATGTCAGTCTCCAATTCTCAGCATTCAGTTCTAACGTTTTTTCTGGGCCCGCAACGGCCACGGCGGACACGCCGCAACCGTTGCTGCGAAGGAGGTGTGAGTGATTCCTCGAACAAGTGCCAACCCAACTTCCGCAAGCGGACTGCCTGGGCGTCGTGCGCAGGTCAAGGAGGAGGCCGAGGGCCGGGGGACACGGAGCAAAAAGCCCAGGCAGTCCGCTCCAGCTTGGCCAAAATTAGTGTGCATAAAGACGGATGTCAAAGCGGAATATTCCCGTGCTTGCGCCAAGGGTTCTCCAGCTTCTTGTCCTTAAGCATCACCAGCGAGCGACAAATCCGCTTACGGGTCTCCGAAGGCAGGATCACATCGTCGATAAAGCCACGAGCCCCTGCCACAAACGGGTTAGCAAAGCGGGCCTTGTATTCGGCTTCTTTCGCGGCGAGCTTGGCCGGGTCGCCCTTGTCCTCGCGGAAGATGATCTCCACCGCTCCCTTGGCGCCCATCACCGCAATCTCAGCATTGGGCCAGGCAAAGTTGACGTCGCCGCGCAGGTGTTTGGAGGCCATCACGTCGTACGCTCCGCCATAGGCCTTGCGCGTGATCACCGTGATCTTGGGCACCGTGCATTCAGCGTAGGCATAGAGCAGCTTGGCGCCGTGCTTGATGATGCCGCCGTATTCCTGGCTGGTCCCGGGCATGAAACCGGGCACGTCGACAAAGGTGATGACCGGAATGTTGAAGGCATCGCAAAAACGCACGAAGCGCGCGGCCTTGATCGAGCTCTTGATATCCAGGCAACCGGCCAGCACCAGCGGCTGGTTGGCCACGATGCCGATCGTCTGCCCGTCCATGCGGGCAAAGCCGACCACGATGTTCTTGGCATATTCGGGCTGGATTTCAAAGAAGTCCCCGTCGTCCACCGTCTTGACGATCAGCTCCTTCATGTCGTAGGGCTTGTTGGGGTTGTCAGGCACCAGGGTGTCCAGACTGCGCTCGGCGCGATCGGCCGGGTCGCCGCTCTTGCGTACGGGGGCCTTCTCGCGGTTGGACAGGGGCAGGTAGTTGTAAAGACGGCGCAGCATCAGCAGGGCCTCTACATCATTGTCAAAGGCCAGATCGGCCACGCCGCTGCGGGTGGTGTGGGTGATGGCACCGCCAAGCTCCTCGGCGCTGACCTCCTCATGCGTCACCGTCTTGACCACTTCGGGGCCCGTGACGAACATGTAGCTCGAATCCTTGACCATGAAGATGAAGTCAGTAATAGCCGGGCTGTAGACCGCTCCGCCGGCAGACGGGCCCATCACCATGCTGATTTGCGGAATCACGCCGCTGGCCAACATGTTCTTCTGGAAGATGTCGGCGTAGCCGCCCAGGCTAGCCACGCCCTCCTGGATGCGGGCACCGCCCGAGTCATTCAGGCCAATCACGGGAGCGCCCACCTTCATGGCCTGGTCCATGATCTTGCAGATCTTTTCCGCATGGGCTTCACTCAGCGCGCCGCCGAACACCGTGAAGTCCTGGCTGAACACGAAGACCAGACGGCCATTGATCATGCCGTACCCGGTGACCACGCCATCGCCGGGAATCTTCTGGTCCTGCATGCCGAAGTCCACGCAGCGGTGCTCGACAAACATGTCCCATTCCTCGAACGTACCTTCGTCGAGCAAGACCTCCAGGCGCTCACGCGCGGTGAGCTTGCCTTTTTTGTGCTGCGCGTCAATACGCTTTTGACCGCCGCCCTGGCGGGCCTGCTCGCGCTTGGCTTCCAGTTGTTCAAGAATTTCTTGCATGGTTGGATTTCCGTTCACTATGTTTTTGATAGATGGCTATGCCCGACCGGCGCTGGCTTCCAGCAGTTTTCTTGCGGCAGTCGAGGCGGCCACGCGGCCCGCAGCCACGTCCAGCGTGAGCTGGGGCAACAGCGCATGCACCTGGGCGTTCTGCTCGAAGGCGCGGCGCAGGCCCGCATCAATACGCTCGCGCATCCATGCCAGCGACTGCTGGCGCCGGCGCCCGGCGAGTTGCCCATTGGCCTGCTGCAAGCCCTTGAACTGCTGCACGGCAGCCCAGAACTTTTCAACGCCCTGGTTCTTCAGCGCGCTGATCTGCAGCACCTGCGGGTGCCAGATGGTCGCGTTGTGATGTGCGTGATCGGGCCGGCCATGTTGGCCAAGCAGGCGCAGGCTGGAGGTGATCTGCGCCTCGGCGCGCGTGGCGGCATCGGCGTCGATGTCGGCCTTGTTGATGACGACAAGGTCCGCCAGTTCCATGACGCCCTTCTTGATGGCCTGAAGGTCATCGCCGGCGTTGGGCAATTGCATGAGCACGAACATGTCGGTCATGCCCGACACCGCCGTCTCGCTCTGGCCCACGCCGACCGTTTCCACAATCACCACGTCATAGCCGGCTGCCTCGCACACGAGCATGGACTCACGCGTCATCGAGGCGACGCCGCCCAGCGTTCCGCTGGACGGGCTGGGGCGGATATAGGCGCGCTCGTGCACCGAGAGTTGCTCCATGCGCGTCTTGTCGCCCAGGATGGAGCCGCCCGAGACCGTGCTGGACGGGTCCACCGTCAGCACCGCCACCCGGTGCCCCTGGGCAATCAGGTACAGGCCCAGCACCTCGATGAAAGTCGACTTGCCCACGCCCGGAACTCCGCTGATGCCCAGGCGGAACGATTGGCCGGTGTGCGGCAACAGGCCGGTGAGCAAGGCGTCCGCCTGCGCGCGATGGTCGGCGCGGGTCGATTCGAGCAGGGTTATGGCTTTGGCGATGGAGCGGCGCTGTGCCGTGCCAGTGCCGGAGACCAGCGCCTCGACCGACAAGTCGCTCACCCGAGCGCCTTCTTGATCTGCTCCAGCACATCCTTCGCGCTGGCCGGGATGGGCGTTCCCGGGCCATAGATGCCCTTGACGCCGACTTCGTAGAGGAAGTCATAGTCCTGGCGCGGAATCACGCCGCCGACGAAGACGATGATGTCGTTCGCGCCCTGCTTCTTGAGCTCGGCGATGATGGCGGGCACGAGGGTCTTGTGGCCAGCAGCGAGGGTGCTGACGCCCACGGCGTGCACGTCGTTCTCGATGGCTTGGCGGGCACATTCCTCGGGTGTCTGGAACAGCGGGCCCATGTCCACGTCGAAGCCCAAGTCGGCGAAGGCCGTGGCCACCACCTTGGCGCCACGGTCGTGCCCGTCCTGGCCCAATTTGGAGATCATCACGCGCGGACGCCGGCCCTCTTTTTCGGCGAATTCGGCAATCTCTTTTTGCAGCTGGCTCCAGCCCTCTGCGGAATCATAGGCAGCAGCGTACACACCGGTCACCTTTTGCGTATCGGCGCGGTGGCGCCCAAAAACTTTCTCCAGCGCATCGCTGACCTCGCCCACGGTCGCGCGGGCGCGGATGGCTTCGATGCTCAGAGCCAGGAGATTCCCCGCATTCTGCTCTGCTTCAGAAGTGATAGCAGCCAGCGCTGATTCCACGAGGGCTGTGTCGCGTTTTGACTTGATTTCCTTGAGGCGGGCGATCTGCCCTTCGCGCACCGCCACATTGTCGATGTCGCGCGCCTCGATGGCGTCCTCGGTCTGCAGCCTGTATTTGTTCACGCCCACAATCACATCGCGGCCCGAATCAATGCGCGCCTGCTTTTCAGCGGCAGCGGCTTCGATCTTGAGCTTGGCCCAGCCACTGTCCACGGCGCGGGTCATGCCGCCCATGGCCTCGACTTCCTCGATGATCTTCCAGGCGGCGTCGGCCATGTCCTGCGTGAGCTTCTCCATCATGTAGCTGCCGGCCCAGGGGTCGATCACGTTCGTGATGTGGGTCTCTTCCTGGATGATGAGCTGGGTATTGCGCGCAATGCGCGCGCTGAACTCGGTCGGCAGGGCAATCGCTTCGTCAAAGCTGTTGGTGTGCAGGCTCTGCGTCCCGCCGAACACCGCGGCCATCGCCTCGATGGTGGTTCGCACCACGTTGTTGTAAGGGTCCTGCTCGGTCAGGCTCCAGCCGCTGGTCTGGCAATGCGTACGCAGCATCAGGCTCTTGGGGGATTTGGCGTTGAAGCCTTTCATGATGCGGCACCACAGCAGGCGCGCCGCGCGCATCTTGGCCACTTCCAGATAGAAGTTCATGCCGATCGCCCAGAAGAAACTCAGGCGCCCGGCAAAATCGTCCACGTCCATGCCCTTGGCGGTGGCCGTTTTGACATATTCCTTGCCGTCGGCCAGCGTGAACGCCAGCTCCAGCGCCTGATTGGCCCCGGCTTCCTGCATGTGGTAGCCGCTGATCGAGATCGAATTGAACTTCGGCATGTGCTTTGCCGTGTATTCGATGATGTCGCCAATGATCCGCATCGAGGGTTCGGGCGGATAGATGTAGGTGTTGCGCACCATGAACTCTTTGAGGATGTCGTTCTGGATGGTGCCGCTCAGCTGGGCCTGGGGCACACCCTGTTCCTCGGCCGCAACGATGTAGCCTGCCAGGATAGGTAACACTGCGCCATTCATGGTCATGCTCACGCTGACCTTGTCCAGGGGGATGCCATTGAACAGGACCTTCATGTCTTCAACGCTGTCGATCGCCACACCGGCCTTGCCCACATCACCGGTCACGCGCGGGTGGTCGCTGTCGTAGCCGCGGTGGGTCGCCAGGTCGAAGGCCACACTCACGCCCTGCGCGCCACCGGCGAGCGCCTTGCGGTAGAAGGCATTGGATTCTTCGGCGGTGGAAAAACCGGCGTACTGGCGGATTGTCCAGGGCCGCGCCGCGTACATGGTGGCCTGCGGTCCGCGGATGTAGGGCTCAAACCCCGGCAGGGTGTTGGCATGGGGCAAGCCCGCCAGATCCTCGGCGGTGTAAAGCGGTTTGACGGCAATGCCATCGGGCGTGTGCCAGGTCAGTGCATTAACGTCGCCACCAGGGGCGGATTTGGCAGCAGCCTTCTGCCAATCGGACAGGCTGGCGGTCTTGAATGGGTCGGTCATGTGGGGATTTTACCCATAAAAACCTTACATAATTATGAATTCAGAATTCAGTTTCGTGTAAACTTCGGGAAGCCGAACGCCATGAACACCTCGCTCTCGCCTGACCGCCTCAAACCCCGCGCCCTGTACGAAGAGGTCGCCGAATTACTGCGCCAGCGCATCTTCCAGCGCGCGCTCGAGCCCGGAAGCTGGATCGACGAGCTCAAGATCGCGCAGGAATACGGCATCAGCCGCACCCCGCTGCGCGAGGCGCTCAAAGTGCTGGCAGCCGAAGGGCTGATCACCATGAAGGTGCGGCGTGGGGCCTATGTGACCGAGGTGTCCAAGACCGACCTGGCCGACGTTTACCACCTGTTGAGCCTGCTGGAAAGCGATGCGGCTAGCGTGGTCGCCACCAAGGCCACCGACGCCGAACTGGCCGAACTGCAACAGCTGCACAAGGCGCTGGAGGCTGCCGCCAAACCAGGCAAAGCCGGCAAGGCCAACACCGACCAGTTCTTCGCCCTGAACGAACAGTTTCACATGCGCCTGCTGGCCATTGCCAACAACCGCTGGCGCGACCAGATGGTGGCCGACCTGCGCAAGGTCATGAAACTCAACCGCCACAACTCCCTGCTTAAGACCGGGCGCATTGCCGAGTCACTCGCTGAGCACAAGGCCTTGATGGCCGCGCTGCAAGCACGCGATCCAGCTTCAGCCACGCAGCGCATGCATGAGCACTTCAGGAATGGCCTGGAAGCGGCGGCCTGAGGTGCTGGCGCCACTCAAGGCGCGTCCAGGAAAGCGTCGAGCAGGGGCGTAAACCGGTCCGGCTTTTCAAAGTATGGCAGCGCGCCGCCCTCCACCGCGTGAAACTGCCAGTTGGCCCGACCTGCCAGCGATGCGCGGCCCCGATAGTCTGTGAAGTCACCCCGCGTGGCCATCGACACCCAGACGGGGCAATCCATGGCCTCATACAGGCTGTTGATGTCCTTGCTGAACAGGAAGGCCGACACAAAATACAGCGGCGCATGCCTGGCACCCGGCTGGCGGGTGGTGAGCAGGTCGTATTGCCACAGCGCTTCGTCAATCTGGCGGCTGCCCCAGGTGCGCGCGAGGAAGTAGCGGATGACGCCGGGCCGGGTCAAAGTGTTGTAGATGGCATCCGACCACAGCGGACGCGTCAGAAAGCGGTGTAGCCAGGGCACGCCCAGGGTGGACTCCGGTGGGCCATACCGGCGACGGGTGCCGCTGAATCCGGTGGGGCTGATGAGCGACACGCGCCGGATGGCTTGCGGAGCGCCACGCTGGGCGCGCGCCACAAACTCGGCCGCGAGCGACACACCCAGCAGGTCCACCGGCGCGCCGGCGTTCTCGCGCTGGGCCACCGTCACCAGCGCCAGCACGGCGTCTGTCATCAGCCGCGGGCTGTAAATGCGGTCGCTGCGGTCTGAAAAGCCGTACCCCGGCAGGTCGATCGCATAGACCGCGCGGGTCTTGCGGTAGTGTTCAAACAGGGGAGCCACTTCGGCCGCCGATGCGGCCGCATTGACGCTGTGCACCAGTATCAATGGCGCAGCCCCGGTCGGCACTGCAGGCCGCGAGCGGTAGTAGCGGACGACGCGGTCAGATGGATGGATTTCACTGAGCTCAGCGTCCAGCGCGAGAGGCAGTGCCGGCGGAGGCGCAACAGCCACGGTCAGCCCGCCGTTGCCAGTGTTGGCTTGGCAACGTCTGCCCTGCCGGTCTGTGTCACCAGAAACACCCCGGGCAGGATAAAGGCCGCGCCCACCAGGTGGTGCCGGCCCGGCGCCTCGCCGAGTACGGCCCACGCGGCCAGCCCGCCATAGAGCGGCCCGAGATAGAGCGCGACGGCGACCCGGCTGGCGCCAAGAATTTTCTGGGACCAGCCGTAAATCCAGTAGGCACCCAGGCCGGGGATGATTGCTGCAATGAGCACCAACCACAGGGCTTGCAGGCCCCAGACCGTAAGGCCGGGCTGTGTAGCCTCCCAGCAGGCAAAGGGTAGCAAGGCCAGCACCCCACCCGTGCAGATGGCGGCCAGCCGCGCCGTAGCGCTCAGGCTGCTGGGCCAGCGCTTTTGCAGCAGCGCATAGGCTGCCCATGAAACCGTCGCCGCAACGATCCACAAGTCACCGACCACAAATTCCAGCTGGGCCAGATGGGCCCATTGCCCCTTGACGACGACATGCAACACGCCCACCAGGGCCAGAATCACGCCGAGGGCTTGCCGCTTGCCCAGCGGCTCGCCCAGCCACCACGCAGCGCCCAGGCCAATCAGCACGGGGGAAGCGGCGTAAATCAGAGCAATATTGATCGCCTCGGTCGAACGCGCACCTTCATAGACCCAGGCCCCACAGACCAGCATGCCCAGGCTGCCCAGAATCAGGTGTTGCCACCAGACCCGGGCCAGCGTAGCGCGTTCGCGCCACAGCTCAGGGCCCGCCAGTGCCAGCAGCACACAGGCCGCGATGGCCCAGCGACCCAGCGCCAGGGCATAGGGGCCAATCACGCCCGGTGCCTTGCGCGCCACGATGTAGTTCACCGTCCACAGGGCCGGGACCAGCCAGAGCAAGCCCAGCGCCCAGCGCTCCTGGCGACGCGCCGCATCAGGCATGCGCCGCCTGACCAATTGCCATTTCCTGGCCAAATGGGTCTGAGGCCTCGTGTGCCAGGCGCATCACTTGCTGCGGCGGCGTCTCGCGCAACCGGTGGTCGCTCCAGACCTGGCGCCAGCGCCGCGCACCGGGCAGACCATTGCGCAGGCCCAGCATGTGCCTGGCAATATTGCTCCAGGGTGTTCCACTGGCGCGCTGCTCGCGGGCCATGTAATCGCACATCTGCGCTTCCACCTGCTCGCGGGTCAGTTGGCCTGGCCCGGCTCCGAAATACCTTTCGTCCCAAGAAGCCAGCCACCAGGGGTTGTGATAGGCCTCCCGGCCGACCATCACACCGTCAACCCCGGCCAGCTGCGCCTGCACTCCCGAATCGTCGGTGATGCCGCCATTGGCGACGATCGTGAGCTGCGGAAAATCCAGCTTTAACTGCGCAACAAAGCCGTAGCGCAGCGGCGGCACCTCCCGGTTTTGTTTGGGGCTCAGTCCCTTGAGCCAGGCATTGCGCGCATGCACGATGAAGACCTTGCAGCCAGCCTGGGCTACCATGCCCACGAAATCACGCACAAATCCGTAGCTCTCGCCCTGGTCGATGCCGATGCGGTGCTTGACGGTCACCGGCAGGCCCACGGCATCGACCATGGCCTTCACACAGTCGGCGACCAGGGCGGGCTCGGCCATCAGGCAGGCACCGAAAGAGCCACGCTGCACACGCTCGCTGGGGCAGCCACAGTTGAGGTTGATCTCGTCGTAACCCCATTCTTCGCCGAGCCGGGCGCAATGCGCCAGTTCCGCCGGTTCGCTGCCACCCAGTTGCAGGGCAACAGGGTCCTCCTGCGGGTCAAAACGCAGGTGGCGCGGCACATCCCCGTGCAGCAGGGCACCGGTGGTCACCATTTCGGTGTAAAGCAGGGTTTTGCGGGTCAGCAGGCGGTGGAAATAGCGGCAATGCCTGTCTGTCCAGTCCATCATCGGTGCCACGCTCATGCGCCAGCGGCTGTGGGTGGACGTAGGGTCGGTCAAGGTCATGGCAAGAATAACCGCCAATTATGCCGCCACCCCCGCCGCGCGGCAGTGCTTCCGGCAACGCGCCAAATGCCGGCAGCTTGATGCACATCAAGGTGCATGCTTTGCAGCGGGCGCATTATTGGGCCATCGTATCTTTCCACTTCAAGACGGACCCCACCATGTTCAAAAACATCCTGCTTGCTACTGATGGCTCGGAAGCTTCCGAGCGCGCCGCTGCTTTGGCGATCGATCTTGCGCGAACCTATGGTGCCAGATTGACGGCGCTTTACGTGCTCGATCCCTACCCCTATCTGGGCATTGGCGAGGCCAACCCGATGGGTTTTCAGGCCTATATGGCGGCCGGGCAGTCACTGGCTGCGGATGTGCATGCCAAGGTCTCGGCCCTGTGCGAAAAAGGCGGAAAGCCTGTAAGCCTGCAACTGCGCCTGGTCGAAGACGTGGGTTCCGCCGTGGGCATCGTGCAGACCGCCAAGGACGAAAATGCCGACCTGATCGTGATGGGATCGCATGGGCGGGGTGGCATTGCCCGCCTCATGCTCGGCAGCGTCGCGAGCAAGGTTCTTGCCGAATCCAGCGTTCCGACCCTGATCGTGCGCTGAGCAAGCCGCCCGGGCCGATTCAGGCCTGCCAGACGCCAAAGCCCTGCTCGCGCAGGGCGATGCCAAGTTCCACTTCCGTGTCCCGGGCCGCCTCGTAGGGCATGGGGTTGTATCTGGCGTAGATGTGGGGCAAGAGGCGCAGGCCGTAGCGCTGGACGTAGCTGTTCGCCTGGATGCCTGCCTTGTGCTTGTCAAAGCGCAGGTCCGGGTCGAGGCCCGTCATGCCCACATAGACAAACGGTTTCCCCAGCAGGTAGTAGGGGTTGGCGCGGCGAAAGCGGGCAAAGTTCCACACTTCGTCGGACAACAGGACGACGTACACATGGTAGTGCGAGCGTTTGCTGGAGGCCACGGCGCTGGTTGGAAGCGGCAGGCCTATCGAAACGCGACGTCCAGCCGCGGCAGCACGTCACTGAACGCGGCCGACCACACCTCCCCCGGCTTCACGGGCCAGGCATCGGTCCAGGTGCCCGTGGTGATGACGTCGCCTGCTACCAAATCGGTAGAGCCCGGGCAGGTTCGCAGTGCCTGCAGGAAGTGCTGCAGCGCATGCAAGGGTCCGTCGAGCACATTGGCACCCGCCCCGGAGTCCACCTCCTGCCCATTTCGGTGAAGACGCACCCGGGATGCCGCGAGCAAGGCTTCCAGGCCCTCGCCGTCGCGCGCCAGCGTGCGCGCTGGTACCCGCGGCCCGACCAGCAAGTGCGCGTGCAAGCCGCCATCGGCCACGGTGTCGGCTGCGGCAAATTTCCATTCGGGCATATGGCTTTGCACCACCTCAAAACCCGGCGCCACCCACTCGAGGCAATCAAACAGCTGGTTGATGCTGGGTGCAGGTGGTGGTGTGCAGGCCATGCACAGCACGGCTTCCGGCTCGATGCGTGGCTGGCAGGCTGCTGCAAGCGGCACCTCACCCTGTCCCTCGCAAAAGCTAAGGGTAGTGTTCCAGACGGTTCCCCAAATCGGCGCAAATACCTGGTAGCGCTCCCAGATGCCGCGGTTGGTGAAGCCGATCTTGTAGCCGCGCGGGTGCTCGCCGCGGGCCACGCGCAATGCGCGTACCTGCAAGGCACTTTGGTAGGCGGCATCGACGGTCAGCCCGCAAGGCGCTGGCCACAAAGCGGTCGAGTCGTAGTGGGCGAGCAGGGTTTGGGGCGTCATGGGCAGGTCCCGTCGGAAATCAGCGCGTCGCAACGGCCTTGCGGTCGGCGATCACCCGTTGCGCGCTGGGGCGCTCGCTGATGAATTTGACATAGGTCTTGTAGTCCACGCCAGCGGCCAACAGCAAATCTTCACCATAGGCAGCCTTGGTGGCCATGCCCACCAGGGGCAGGCTCACAAAAGCAGCGCAGTCAGCCTGGGTGAAGGTCTCGCCCGCCACATAGGGCGCGAACTTGGCGAGACGCTTGAAGGCGGCTATGTTGATCTCAAGCTGGTTGCGGATGCGCGCCAGATTGGCTTCGCCCAGCGGCGATGCGCCGAAAAAATACGTCGGGTAGAGCTTACGGGCGACCAGTTCCAGATGCAGGTCTACAAAAGCAATCAGTTCGCGCACCTTGGCGGCGGCGTAAGGATCGGCCGGCAGCAGCGGCGGCTGGGGCTGGAGCGCCTCGATGTATTCCAGAATTGCCTGGCTTTCGCACAGGTGACCTTGCAGGGTGCGCAGGAAGGGAATTTTGCCCAGCGGCGAAGCTTCATAGCGCGCAGGATCATCGGTCTTGATGGGCACCAGTTCTTCGGTGAAGGGCAGGCCTTTTTCGAGCAGGGCCAACTTGACCTTGTTGTAATAGTTGGAAATGGGTGAACCGCAAAGAACGAGCATGGGGATGTCTCCAGTACGAAAGAAGCAAGTCTATCGCCACGGCAACCGCCCGGGCCCAAGGCTTAAACTTGGCACTGCACTCTGGCCGCCACCGCGGCTCCCGCCATGCCATTCGCTTCACTGGGCCTGAACCCCACCCTCGCCCATGCGGCAGCCCATGCCGGCTATTCAGAGCCGACGCCCGTGCAAACGGCGGCCATCGGACCCATCCTGAACGGCCTGGACCTGCTGGCTTGTGCCCAGACCGGTTCAGGCAAGACAGTCGCCTATGCCCTGCCCCTGCTCCAGCAGGTGATGGCCGGGCCCAGCCACACGCCCCGGCGCGTGCGCGCCCTCATTCTGGTGCCCACGCGCGAGCTGGCTGCACAGGCGGGTGAGGTCTTGCGTAGCCTGGCCCAGCATCTGCCAGCGCCAATCAAGACCGCCATCGTGTTTGGTGGCGTGTCGATCAACCCGCAGATGATGGGGCTGCGCGGGGGCGCCGATATCGTCGTGGCAACGCCTGGCCGTTTGCTCGACCTGGTCGCACACAACGCGCTCAAGCTCGGCCCGGTCCAGACCCTGGTGCTCGACGAGGCCGACCGCCTGCTCGACCTGGGCTTTGCCGAGGAACTCCAGCGCGTGCTGGCCCTGCTGCCGGCGCAACGGCAGAACCTGTTTTTCTCGGCGACGTTTGCACCGGAAGTGCAGGCCCTGGCCGACAGCATGCTGCAGGCACCACTGCGCTTCGACATCGCGGGGAGCGAGGGCGGCGCGGGTTCCGAGCCCGCCATCATGCAACGCGCCATTGCGGTGGACACCGCCCAGCGCACCCCCTTGCTGCGGCACCTGGCCAAGAAGCTCAGCGGCAAGCGGATGCTGGTCTTTGTGGCAACCCAATACAGCGCCGAACTGGTGGCCGAGAAGCTCTACAAAAGCGGCATTTTTGCCGCGCCCTTCCATGGCGGCCTGAGCCAGGGCGCGCGCCAGCAGGTGCTCGATGAGTTCAAGGCCAGCCGCTGGGACATCGTCGTGACAACCGACCTGGCCGCCCGCGGCATTGACATTGCCCAGCTTCCCGTTGTCGTCAATTACGACCTGCCCCGCTCCGCCACCGACTACCTGCACCGCATTGGCCGGACGGGCCGCGCGGGCGAGCCAGGCCTGGCCATCAGCTTTGTGAGCGCCGACAGTGAAGCCCACTTTGCGCTGATCCAGAAACGCCAGCACCTGAGCCTGCCACTGGAAGTGCTGCAGGGCTTTGAGCCCACCCCAAACACCCCGGCGCCCGTTGCAGGAACGGGAAACGGCGGCGTCAAGGGCAAGCGTCCGAGCAAGAAGGACAAGCTGCGGGCGGCCGCCAATCCAGCCGGTACGCTACTAATTCAATAGCACACTACGCCCGTTTCACAAGGGCTCCAGCCTCTTTTCATTCAAGACCATCGGTGCCGGCTGGTGCGCCTGCCGGCTTGGGCCGGCGGACGCCGTGTTTGGCGAGAATTTCGACGCAAACCTGCTTGGCTCCATCCTTGCACAGCGCGTCCAGCCCGGCAATGAGTTCGGCCAGATGCACCGGCCGGGCTGACTCGGCCGCCACGCCGATCCGGCAATCGAAGTCCCAGAAGTCTGCGCCCTCGGGCAATGGGCGCTTGCGTTCGCGGCGAACGTATTTGCGCAGTTCGTGCTTGGTGGCTTCCAGCACGCGGTCGGGGTTTTTGCCTTCGGGTGCCAGTTGGAATGTCTTTTTCATAAATGCTTTCAATGCACCATTATCCGGCCCCGCGGCACGACGGGATTTGCGCTTGTGTACAGTCGCACTATGCATGCAACAGCGGGGTAACGGATGGCGCGTGGAAATGATTGGGCCAACAAGGTGCTGGCTCTGCTCAAGGCGGGCAACAGCGCGGCGGCGATTGCCCAGATCAAGGTTGCGCCAGGCGTCAAGGATTTGAAGGCCCTTCAACTGGCGCTGGCCACCTCGCCCATGGCGGCACGATTGCCGCAAGTCACGCAGGCGGTGGAAGACAACCTGGCGTTGCTCTCTGCGCCGCGCCTGCACCGGTCTCCATGAACGTCGCCAGGCCGATCAAGGTGCTGAGCGTCATCCCGCCGATGACCCAGCTCAACACGCCCTACCCTTCTACTGCCTACCTGACCGGTTTTTTGCGCTCGCGCGACTTCGATGCGGTGCAGGAAGATCTGGCTCTGGCCCTGGTATTGCGCCTGCTCTCGGCCCAGGGGCTGACCGAGATACACGCCGCCACGCTGGCCCAGCCGGAAGCGGAGCGTTCGGCGAGCGTGCATTTTTTCAATGACCACTTTACGCGTTACCACGCCAGCATGGGCCCCGTCATCGCTTTTTTGCAGGGGCGTGATCCGACCCTGGCGCACCGGATCTGCAGCCGCAGCTACCTGCCCGAGGGTCCGCGCTTTGCCTCGCTGGAGGTGTACGGGGCGCTTTACGGTGACGAGGGCGACACCCTGGCCTGGGCCTTCGGCGCCCTGGGACTGCAGGACCGTGCGCGCCATCTGGCCACGCTCTACCTGAACGATTTGGCCGACGTGATCAAAGGCGCAGTGGATCCGCGTTTTGAGTTCGTCCGTTATGCCGAAAAGATAGCGGGCAGCCAGGCCACCTTTGAGCCGCTGGCCCAAGCCCTGGCAGCGCCGCGCAACCTCGTTGACGAAACCCTGCACACGCTCACACTGGCCTGCCTGGAGCGCCACCGGCCCGCCCTGGTGCTGTTGTCGGCGCCCTTCCCTGGCTCGGTTTACGCGGCTTTTCGCATTGCCCAGAGCATCAAGGCCGCTCACCCGCAGGTAGTGACCGTGCTCGGCGGGGGCTTCGTCAATACCGAGTTGCGCGAACTGTCCGAGCCGCGGGTTTTCGATTACTTCGACTATGTCACGCTCGATTCCGGCGAACGCCCCCTGCTGGCCCTGCTGGCGCATCTGCAGGGCCAGCGCTCGCGCCAGCGCCTGGTACGCAGCTTTGTCCGCAATGAACAGGGGCAGGTGCAATACATCAACATGGCCGAGCCCGACATTGCCTTTGAGGACGTGGGCACACCAACCTGGGATGGCTTGCCCCTGCACAGCTACCTGTCCCTGCTGGACATGCTCAACCCGATGAACCGGCTCTGGAGCGATGGCCGCTGGAACAAGCTGACCGTGGCCCACGGCTGCTACTGGAAAAAATGCAGTTTCTGCGATGTCAGCCTGGACTACATCTCGCGCTACGACGCGGCAACCGCATCCACCCTGGTTGATCGCATGGAGGCCATCGTGGCGGAGACCGGGCAGACCGGCTTTCACCTGGTGGACGAAGCCGCTCCACCCAAATCGCTCAAGGCCCTGGCCTCGGAGTTGATCAAACGCAACACCGGCGTTTCCTGGTGGGGAAACATCCGGTTCGAGAAAACCTTTACGCCGGACTTGTGCCAATTGATGGCCGACAGCGGCTGCATTGCCGTGTCCGGCGGGCTCGAAGTGGCCTCGGATCGGCTGCTCGCCCTGATGAAGAAGGGTGTGTCGGTGGAGCAGGTGGCCCGGGTGACCAAGGGCTTCAGCGACGCCGGCATCCTGGTGCATGCCTATCTGATGTATGGCTTTCCAACGCAGACTGTGCAGGACACCGTCGACGCGCTGGAATACGTGCGCCAGCTCTTCGAGAACGGCTGCATCCACAGCGGCTTCTTTCACCGTTTTGCCTGCACGGTTCACTCACCGGTTGGCAAAAGCCCCATGGACTATGGGGTAAGCCTTGAGCCTTTGCCGGCGGTGAGCTTTGCCAAGAATGACATCGGCTTTCACGACCCAACGGGCGTGGACCATGACGCACTGGGCATCGGGCTCAAGAAGGCCATCTACAACTATATGCACGGCATCGGGCTGGAGCAGGATGTCCGGCAGTGGTTTGACTTCAGGGTGCCCAAGAGTACCGTGCCTCGCCATAAAATCGCCAAGCTGCTCGCGCACTGACCCGGCCCCCAGGGCGTGCAGACACCGTACCGGCTGGTTTTCCATGACCCAACGAAAGGTTCGCCATGCTATCGATCCCGCGCCGTGAGCTGATTCTCGTCCTGCTGGTCGCCGCCCATGCGTCCTGCGTCTGGGCGCAAACCCCCGCCCCAGTACGTGTTCGGGGCACCATTCTTGCCGTTACGCCAACGACATTGACGGTGAAAGACCGTGGCGGAGAGACTGTCGAACTGGCGCTCACCGACAAACTCACGGTGTCGGAGGTCTACCCGATCACCCTGCAAGACATACAACCCGGAAGCTTTATCGGGACGGCAGCCATGCCCCTGGCCGATGGCAGCCAGCGCGCGATTGCGGTGACGGTATTTCCCGAGTCGGCGCGCGGCACGGGGGAAGGGCATCGGCCCTTTGATTTGCAGCCGCAGAGCACGATGACCAATGCCACGGTCGCCAGTGTCGGCAGCCTCAGCGGCGCAGCCAATGGCCGCAGCCTGCTGGTGAAATACAAGGATGGCGAAAAAACCATCGTGGTGCCGGCAGATTCCCCCGTCGTGAGCTTCAGGCCCGGCGATCGCAACCTGCTTGTTCCGGGTGCGAGCGTTTCCCTGTTGGCCCAGGTGATGGACGGTAAGCCGACTGCGTTGCGAATCAACGCCGGCAAGAACGGTTTTGCCCTGCCCTACTAGGGGCAGCCACCGGCCAGGTGGGCCCGGCCTCTAGAGCCGCACGGCAACCGCCGCGACACCCAGCAGCAGGGACAGCGAGAAGATGCCCAGGCCTGCGAGCCGGCGGCGATTCTGCTGAACCCACAAGATGACCCCCGAGAGGGAAAGGAAGATCATGCTGCCCGCCAAAGTATCGACCAGCAGGATCCAGGGCAGGCCCATTCCGGTGCCCTTGTGCATGTTGGTCAGCGTGGCGATGAATCCGTTGCGGGTGGTGCGCACGCCAGCCGACCGGTTGCCTCGCCAATATTCAACCTGTGTGATTTCGTCAGGGCCACCGAAATTCAATATCCAGCGCTCCGGCTGGCGCAGCGGCGGCTGCTTGCTGCCCGCTTCCGACCACTCCACGGACCTCGCGGGTTCGATACGGACACTCGCCGGCGGGGCCTTCAACTGCAGGCCGTGCTGCAACCAGGCAGCCAGCGCGTCCGGTGTTTCGGGCGCAGGGTCGGGAAGAACCACGCTGTCAATGCTGCGCTGCTGCGCCAGCGGAAGTTTCAGGACTGCGCGGTGGTTGAGCCAGATGCCGCTGAGGCCAAAGACCAGGCCCAGCACGGCAC
>Ga0007834_1000182_pt1 | contig 21914 bp, 17 predicted proteins | sample CryBogCBE06Nov07_FD_71233 | JGI IMG/M metagenome (GOLD analysis project Ga0007834, IMG submission 71233) | Freshwater microbial communities from Crystal Bog, Wisconsin, USA - CBE06Nov07 | ecosystem: Environmental > Aquatic > Freshwater > Lake | place: Crystal Bog, Wisconsin, USA | collected...
AGAGGGTGGGGTGAGGGGCATTTTTATGAGTCCACGCCCCTCATCCTGTCCTTCTCCCCGTTCATCCTTCGAGAGCCTCAGGATGACGGGGAGAAGGAACGCTCACAGTGTGTTTCCATCTAAAAACAGCATGCTCTAAAAAACAACAGGCTCCAGCCGCCCCTTATATAAACTCGCCACCCTTCGCCCACGCAGGAGGTGTGGCTGGGTCATACAGATGATCTTGCCTTCAACGCCAAAGATGCCACCGCGCCCCTTGCCTGAAGGCATGGGTTTCAGGCTATAATCAGGCAACACCGCCCCAGACACCCGAGTGACGCTTTTGCCCCATTTCACCATGCCGCGCCAAAATGACCTCGCTCTGGCGCATATCCGCAACAATTCCGGTCTCTGCTTCAGCCGTCTGCCCAATGGCGCATTGTTTTCAATGGATTATATTCAGGACGACGCCAAGCTCCAGATCAATCAGGTTTATGGCTCACCTGTGGCCAATGGCATGGGGCAGATTTATCTGCGGATTGAAGGCGAAAATATCCCCACATTCGGGCCCAATGCCGCAGGGGTGATCGGCCATGCTGATGACCGCTTTCTCTGGCAGGGCCAGACCAGCGGCATCCGGCATCAGGTCATTCTCTGGCTGCATCCACAAGAGAATATATGGTTCTGGCGGGTGGATGTCACCAATTTGCGCCACGAGCCCTTATCTTTTGATGCGCTGTTCATTCAGGATACCGGCCTTGGCGCGCCACAGTTTCTCATGGGCAATGAGGCCTATGCCAGCCAATATCTTGACCAGCATATCGAGCACCATGACACCTTCGGCCCGATTGTGATGACCCGCCAGAATCTGACGCAACAGGGCGGCAATCCATGGGTTGCGCATGGCTGCCTCAACGCGTCCAAGGTCTTTGCGACGGATTTCCGGCAATTTACCGGCCCCGAACACCGCATAGCCGCAGATGTCGAATGGCCGTTCGGCGAAAACCTGCCCGCGCAGGTGCTGCAATTTGAGAGCGGCTGCGCAGCCCTGCAAACACATGCACAGCACCTTGCGCCGCAGGCCTCAGCCTCATTTACCTTTTTCGGCCTGTTCCAGCCAGACCATAAGGCGGCCTCCGGCACTGCCGACCTTGCCCTGATCCATTCCATCGAGGCCGCAGCCCGCACATGGGCACCGCGCATCATTGCCCTCAAGCCGCCGCGACGCAGCATTTTGCAGCATATCCCGTCGCTGGTGGCCGATACTCTGGACAGTGCGGAGATCAGCGCCCTCTATCCGGCACGCCTGCATGACGAATATCTGCAAGACCATCTTTTATCCTTTTTCGTGGCGGATACGGCCTGCAACCGCCATGTGGTGCTGCGCGATAAAGAACGGCTGGTGACACGCCGCCATGGCCATCTGATGCGTTCGGGCGCGGATATGCTGCCCAGCGAGACAACCCTGTCCCTCACCTGCTGGATGCACGGCATATTCGGCGCGCAGCTCACCATCGGCAACACCTCTTTTCACCAGCTGTTTTCGATTTCGCGCGATCCCTATAATATCACCCGCAGTTCAGGCCTGCGTATTCTGGCCGATGTCGGTTATGGCTGGCAGTTGCTCACCATACCCTCAAGTTTTGAGATAGGACTCAACGACTGCCGCTGGATTTATAAAACCGACCAGCGCAGGCTCATCATTTCCGTTGTTGTGTCGGGTGAATCACCGGTCGCCCAATGGCGGATCACCGTTGAGGGGCAGCCCTGCCCGTTCCTGATTTTTGCGCATCTCACCCTTGGCGAGCGCGAATATTCCAGCGCCGGGCGGGTGAAAATCAACCCTGAAACCAAAAGTTTCAGCTTTTACCCCGACCCAAAAGACATCTGGGGGCGTCATTATCCCGATGCGACCTATCATCTCGTCACCAGCACGCCGGAGGCTGTTGCGGCCATCGGCGGTGATGAGCTGCTGGATCAGGAGGGCATGGCACAGGGCGGGCCCTTTATTGCGATGCAAACCCATGCCACGCAGGACTTTTGCTTTGCTGTGACCGGTTCAATGACGGATGCGGCAGACGCGAACCGTCTGGCCACAATTTATTCCACGCCTGTGGATGAAGCGACCATGCGCGCCCCGGCGGACCGGTTCTGGCAAAAGCTCACCGGTGCCCTGCGCCTGCACGGGCCGGATGAAGCGCAGATCGGCGCCATCAACACCCTGCTGCCCTGGCTGGCGCATAATGCGCTGGTGCATCTGACCATTCCGCACGGGCTGGAGCAATATACCGGCGCGGCATGGGGCACACGCGATGTCTGTCAGGGGCCGCTGGAGCTTTATCTGGTTCTGGGACATGATGAAGCGGCAAAATCTATTTTGCGCATTATTTTTGCCCAGCAATATGAACAGCAGGGCGACTGGCCGCAATGGTTCATGCTGGAGCCTTACAGCGCGGTGCAGGATAAACATGCGCATGGCGATGTGATCATCTGGCCGCTGAAAGCGCTGTGTGATTATATTGAGGCCACAGGTGATTTTGCCATTCTTGACGAGGAGATTGCCTGGCGGCGTGAGGACACATTCGAAAAAACGGCGCACAGCGCCACGGTTCTGGCCCATGTGGAAAAACTCATCGCCACCCTGCGCCAGCAATTCATTGCCGGCACCCATCTGCCCCGTTATGGCAATGGCGACTGGAACGACTCGCTTCAGCCGGTCGATCCTGCCCTGCGGGAGCGGATGGTCAGCAGCTGGACAGTGGCCCTGCTCTATCATCAGCTGTGCCGTTATGCTGAAATCCTGCGCCGGAGCGGGCGCAAGCCGATGGCCATTGCCCTGAAAGACCTGGCCCGCGCCATGCGCAAGGATTTCAACACATGGCTCATGCGGGGCGGCACAGTGGCCGGTTATGCCCTGTTTGATCCGGCACAGGCCAAGCCGGAACTTCTCCTCCACCCCGAGGATCAGCGCACTGGTGTGTCCTATTCACTGCTGCCGATGATTCAGGCCATCACCAGCGGCCTGTTCACGCCCAAACAGACGGCTCATCATCTAAAGCTGATGGATACGCATTTAAACTTTGCCGATGGTGTGCGCCTGATGGACAGGCCCATGGCCTATCATGGCGGGCTGGAACGCCTGTTCCGGCGGGCAGAATCCGCCGCCTTTTTTGGCCGCGAGATCGGGCTGATGTATGTGCATTCACATTTGCGCTATGCGGAGGCCATGGCGCATATCGGCCATGCAGAGGCCTTGTGGGCGGCTTTGCTGGTGGTCAATCCCATCTCTGTCACTGAGATGCTGCCCCATGCGGGGCTGCGCCAGCGCAACAGCTATTTCAGCAGCAGCGATGCGGCCTTCAGCACCCGCGCACAGGCCAGCGCAGAATGGCACCGCCTTCGTGACCAGACCATCGAGGTTGAGGGCGGCTGGCGTATTTATTCCAGCGGGCCGGGGCTTTACATCAATATGCTGATCCGCCATGTGCTTGGCTATCAACGACATTTCGGCACACGGCTCCTCAAGCCCTGCCTGCCTGATACTTTGCAAACCCTCAGCTGTGAATGGCCGGGACGACCCGGCCAGAGCTGACAGGGCCTAGAGTCTGTTGCCTTGAGATGGAAACGTCTCCCTCTCCCCGCCGCGCGGGGAGAGGGTGGGGTGAGGGGCATTTTTATGATTCCAAGCCCCTCATCTTAGTCCTTCTCCCCGTTGATCCTTCGAGACGGCCTACGGCCTCCTCAGGATGACGGGGAGAGACGGCCTGCGGCCTCCTTAAGGTGACGGGGAGGAGGAACGCTCACAGTGTGTTTCCACCTCAAAACAGCATGCTCTAAATATCCGGTGTCAGCGCCAATGCGGGCTTGTAAAGCCGAGCTTTTTCAATCCGGCCTGTATGTCCGGAATGCCCATAAACAGCTTCCATAACAGGCCGCTGCGGTAATTTTCCATCATCACCACCGCAGGGCCCTGACTGATCGAAAGAAAATGACCCGAAGCCCAGTCGTGCTGCGGGCTGAAGCCATCAACAAAGCCGAATTTACCCCAGATCCTGTCCCCATATTGCGTGCAGAAATGTCGCAGCGCTGCCATCGATTCTTCCGGCGCATAGGGAAAGCTCGACAAAGCCGCCGCCGGACTGATCACACCCAGATCATTGTCCGGTGCATGGGCAGAATAACCTGCGGTGGATTCGCTGGCTGAAAGCCCCCAGCAGTCCGGCCCATAGCCCTTGAACCCATGCGGATTGCGGCAGCAATACTGATAATTGATGCGGGTGTGATGGACATTCTGCTGCCAATAATCGGCATAGGCATCCCTCAGCCCGCGCGGATCAAGACCGCAAAAGGAAAAATGAGCAAAAAACAGCGGCCCGCCACCATCGGGCCCCAGCGGCAGCTCAATGCCCTCAAACTGCCGGCCATTGAGAAAATGCCGCGCTTCGGCATAGCCATCGCGATAGGTGTCAATATCTATGCCATAGCGCGGCGAAGCCGCCGCCAGCACATAAGTGATCAGACATTCGTTCCAACCCCGGATATCATGGTTGAGGGCAAACCCATTGTTCGGGCTCCAGTGCCAGCTTAACACCTTGCGCCCGCCTTGCGTAAACCAGTTCCATTCCGCCTCACTCCACAGATAGGAAATGGTCTGGCGCAGCCGCAGCTCCTGCGCGTCCTCCTGATCGAAATAGGCCCGCGCACATAAAAGCCCCTGAAACAGAAAGGAGGATTCGACCAGATCGGCCCCGTCATCCTTGCGGCTGAAGGGGATGGTGGCACCGGTGGCGCCATTCATGAAATGCGGAAACATGCCGTGATAACAGGTGGCACGCACCAGCACATCCAGCATGGCATTGATCCGCCGGACCGCCGCCGCGCGGGTCACCCAGCCGCGCTCCGCCGCCACGATAATGGCCATAACACCGAAGCCCGTGCCCCCTGTTGTGACCAGATCATCCTGCGGATCACCAGCTATGGCGCAACGATCCCGCGCCATTCCGCTGACAGGGTGGGCCCCGGTCCAGAAATAATCAAATGTCTGGCGCTGCACCCGGTCCAGCAGCTCCGCATCGCTCAAGCTCTGCGCATCGGCAGGGGTAAATGGCAAGACCATAGGCGCTCCAAGAGTCAAAATGTCGAAACCTCAGCTTCTGGCATGAATATTGACATTCATCCGGCGAATTTTATGGCCGATCGGTTTGATCACCGGCCCGCTGCTCGCGGTGATTATTCGGAAGCCGCGCGAAAAAAATCCGTTCTGATTGCGGGAACTGCTGATACTGACGATTCCCATTTCCTGAAAATCCCGTTTGACAAGCGACTGAATGCGATTGCGCGAGACCGGATCCATCATCTCGAACACTTCATTCATCACCACCCATTGCGGCCGCTGCAAAATAACCCGCGCAAAGGCCAGACATTGCTTCTCATCCGCATTGAGAATCCGGTCCCAACGGTCAACCCGGCCAAGCTGGCCCTGTAAGGGCTCAAGACCGACATCCGCCAGCGCCTTGAGAATATGCTCCTCATTATATTCCTCGGCTGAACGCGGATAGGTGATGGCGGACAATAGGGTGCCCGGCGGAATATAGGCGCGGGCGGGCATGAACATCATCAATTTGCGGGCCGGATGATAAATCCGGCCGGTGCCCCAGGGCCAGTGCCCGGCAAAGGCATTGAACAGCAGGGTCTTTTCAGAGCCGATTTCACCTGTAACCAGAATATGCTCGCCTGGATTGAGCTCAATATGATCCTCGCTGAGCGTGATGCTGGTGTCCGGCGCGGCAATGGTCAGCTCGTCAAAACAAATCAGGTTCTTGCTTGTCTCGACATAGGCTATGCCGCTGATATTTTCGCCAATGGCATCCATACGCTGAACAACTTTGCGAAAATCCGCCACCCGCAACAAGGTCGCGCGCCAGTCGGCAATCACCGAAAAATTATCCACAAACCAGCGCAGGGCCTGCTGCACCTGATTGAAGGCACCGACAATCGTCATGAGCTGACCAAGGCTCATTTCACTGTAAAAATAAATCGGCCCGGCCACAATAATGGGGGCCACAATCGTAAACCAGCCATATCCGGCAGTCACCCAGCTCAGGCGCGTCAGGCTGGCCACAACGCCGCGCGAAGCCTTCAGCACCGCATTGAACACCTCCTCAAGCCGCAGTTTTTCATCGGCCTCGCCGGCATAGAGCGTAATTCCGTCGATCTCCTCACTGATGCGCACCAGAGCAAAGCGCAGCTCGGCTTCGCGCGCGTAACGGTTCGCATTCTGATTGATCAGCGGACGCCCCACAACCCAGCTCAGAAACGAGGCCAGACCGGCATAAAGCAAAGCGCACCAGACCATATAGCCCGGCAGAACAACCGAAACCTTGCCAATGGACAAAGGCAGGGCCGAGGACAACATCCACAAAACGCCGATAAAGCTCAGCAACAATAAAGTGGCCTGCAACAGGCCAACGCCCAGCTCTGTGGTGAGTTCGGTCAGGTGGCGCGCATCCTCATGAATGCGCTGGTCGGGATTGGCCCCGATATCACCGGCATTCGACAGGCGCAAAGCCCGCATCGGCACGAGCCATTCATGAACCAGATCCTGCACCAGCCCTTCGCGCAGCGCCACCTTGGTGGTTTCCTTCAGCCAGACCTGACTGACATTCAACACCAGCAACAGGCCGGCCAAGCCACCAAAAATCGCAATCTGGCTCAGAAAGGCCGGCATATCCTTGCCCGCAAGCGCATCATAAAAGGGCTGGTTCCAGGCATTGAGGCGAATCTGGCCATAGGCTGTAGCCGAAATCACCAAAGCCAGAAAAAATCCCAGTCCTAACAATTTTTTGCACTGGCGCGAGGCCCAGAAGGCCTCAACCATGCCGCCGATTTGCGCAAAAAAACTGTCTTCGGCAAGAGCACCGCCTGTCAAAGCCTCCAGAGATCGCTCGACACTGTGCTGCACTCTTAAATCCGTATGTTGATGGCCCATGACCCTTAAGTTCGGTCTGGAGCAGTTTCCTTATGTCCCAGCCTTAAGTCTAGTCCCAATTTGGTTAATGAATTTTTTAACAGCGCTCAGCCACAGATTTTGCGGCGTAAAACCCCTCATCATGGCCAGATAGGCCGAAACCCAACACAACCATTCATGCTCTTGCATCCATGCTCTTGCCTCTGGAACGGGCGGGTGCAACGCCGCCCCCGCCACAGTTTCCAGACCGTTCAGCTTTTGGAATTCAGAATTTCGAGATTTTGATTGATGGCCACAAGTGTCGATAAAACCCCCATAACCAATACATATCCGATGAACGCCGCCAAAGTCACAAGCAAAAACGAAGATTCCGGCACGCCATAGGCTTCCAGATAGTGCCTGATGTCTGAATTATGGTCCGAATAATAATAAAATACTGCGGCCCCCAGCGCCAGAATTGTAGAAATATGAATGAGCGATATTATTCCGGCAAAACATTTTGCAATGAACCTGTTCATGAAATCCTCACGTCAAATAAACCATAAAGCCGGTTAACCCATATTAACCGAGTATCATTTAATGGAGTTTTTCAAATCGGAGAAAGCAAAAATTTAAAATGCAACCCTAAACCCAAACCAAAGAGGCCGAGCGGACTGAAACCACAGGTTAAATAAGGAAAAACAGAGCGCGAAACAGCGCCCACATCACTGTAAAGTAACAGTAAAAATGGTGGGTGATGTAGGGTTCGAACCTACGACCCGCTGATTAAGAGCTCGCTTTTGATATTTTTCATCCTGTTGCAGGCTCTCTCATTCTGATAATCTAAAATATTGATTATAAATGTTTTTATTCGGCCAGACCATTGCATTCTGCAACGCTCTTTTTCCTTCAATCACGCCATTCTAAACACCCATAGAACACCCCGCCCCCGTGAGCGAGGTTGGGCATCTGCGCCACACCCTCTTGAGCAGCGCCATTTCCATCACATTCAGATGCAATACGTAATGACAGCGTCATTTCGATTAGATCGTCATGCTACAGCAGGAGATTTCCCACGCCCGCTACCGCACGCAAGACCCATAAGCGCTATATAAACAAGCAAACCAACGACGAGACCCCAGAAAGCCGAGCCAAGTCCAAGAAAAGATGTACCAGATGCCGTCACAAGGAAGGTCATCAAGGCACTTTCTCGTGCCTTTTCATCGGCCATGGCAGAGGTTAATCCGTTAGCGATAGCTCCCAGCAGAGCAAGGCCCGCCAATGTTGCAATCATAGCCTTTGGCAATGCCGCAAAAAGACCAGCAAGTGTTGCACCAAAAATACCTGCAATAATATAAAAGATACCCAAAGCTACACCCGCAACATAACGCTTGGAAGGATTCGGATGTGCTTCCGAGCCCGAACATATGGCTGCTGTAATAGCCGCCAAATTCACGCCATGAGAGCCAAAAGGGGCAAGTAACAGTGAAATACCCGAAGTCACCCAAACCAATGGGTTGGCTGGCGTGTCGAAACCAAAAGTGCGCAAAACTGCAATTCCCGGCACAAATTGACCTGTCAATGTGACCAGAGCCAGCGGCACACCAAGGCTGATGATGCTGGCCCATGAGAACTGTGGCCAAGTCAGCATCGGGATTGCCAATTCAAGCCTTAATTCTTGAGTTTGGATTTCGCCAACTGCAAAAGAGGTCAGCAGGCCAATAGCCAATACAATCGTGATTGCATAACGCGGCGACAGGCGTTTTGCCACCAGATAACCTGCAATCATAAGGCCGACAATTTTAGGTTCAGCTTTAAATGCTGTAAAAATTTCTGTTCCGAAATGAAACAGAATTCCAGCAAGCATGGCAGCCGCAATCGCTTTGGGGATGCGTGAAACAAATGTATCAAACAGGCCTGATAATCCCAAAAATGTACAGACGGCTGCTGCAAAAACAAAGGCACCGATCGCTTCGGGATAGGGTGTGTTCGGTAAAGCCAGCACGAGAAGCGCAGCTCCGGGGGTAGACCAAGCCGTAATGATTGGGGCCTTGTAGACGAGGCTCAAAATAATGGCCGAAATGCCAGACCCGATGGAGATTGCACCAATCCAGCTCGAAATTGTGGCGTGATCAAGCCCGGCTGCATGGGCCGCCTGAAATACGATAACCAGCGGGCCAGCATAAGAAATAATCACAGCTATTAATCCCGCAACTACTGCTGAAAGTGATAAATCCTTATTCATTGATTTTGGCTTTCTGTATTTACAACAATATTCGATGTTTAATTAGATTCTGGTTGCAAAACTTGATAGAAGCAGAATTCATATTTTATATAGGTGCAGATTAATTTTATGGGAGCACATATCTATTGGCGCTGCGCTCGTTTCTTTATTTAGAAATAGTTGAATTTTTCATCCAGGCCATTGAACAAGGCACCTATAGTTCTGGCGATAAATTGCCATCTCTGCGTCAAATGATGCGGGAGAAGAACATCAGTCAGGCGACCGCAACCCGTGTCATGGTTGAATTGGAAACCCGCGGCTATGTTACCGCCAAGCAACGATCTGGTTTTGTGGTCTCTGCGGCGTATCGTGAAACTGCAAAAACGCGTCATTCATGCGAAGAGCTCAATGTGCCGGATGCGACTGTTTCATCCGAGTTCGCTACGCCGGTAAATATTCAATCGCTGACAACAGATTTATTCAGAGCATTCGCTATGCCTCATCTCATCGCGCTTGGCGCCGCTGAGATCGAGCCCAGCCTGTTGCCGGCGACGGAATTGGCTGCCGCAAATGTGCGTGCTTTGCGAAAGCATGGAGCCAAAATATATGAGCCCCGCAGCCCTTTTGGCATAAGAGCTTTGCGGCAGGGTATTGCGCGCCTGATGTCCCGCAAAGGCATGTCCGTGTCTCCGGAAGAAATTATTATTACCGCAGGTGAGACAGACGCAATGGCGCTTGCATTGCGAGCAGTGACCAAGCCTGGGGACACCGTTGCGGTCGAATCACCGACATTTTTCGGAATTCTTCAGGAAATTGAACTTGCTGGCTTACACGCGATCGAAATTGCGACCGATCCGCATAGGGGCATTGACGTTGCGGATTTGAACCGTGTGGCTGATGACATCGGGTTTCAGGCTGTTATTTTAAATCCGGTTTTTGAAAATCCATTTGGATTTTCTATGCCACCCGACGCAATGCGGGCCGTAGCCGAGGCAATGGCATTGCGGGGCATTCCGGTGATTGAGGATGATGTCTATAGCGACCTGGGCTTTCATAAGCGCCCGATCCATCCGCTTGCCAGTTTTGATCCGGCGGGCAATACGATTTATTGTGCCTCTTTCTCCAAAACCTTGTCTCCGGGACTACGAATTGGCTGGTGTCTACCGGGGAGGCATCGGGATAATATTCGCCTTTTGCAGGAATTACGTCCGGCAACAGTTTCAATACTTCCACAATATATACTCGCTGATTATTTGTCGGGTCGGCGGTATATGCACCACCTTAATCGATTATGTGAGGTTTTCTCATCACAACAAGCGACGGTGCGGCAAATTATATGCGATCATTTTCCTATTGGAACGACAGCAACAGCACCGGAAGGCGGTTTTTTATTTTGGATTGAAGTGCCGCCCCCATTCGATGCCATGAAGTTTTATTATAAAGCGCTTTCATCTGGAATTTCGATAGCGCCCGGGCCTATCTTTTCGTCGAGCGGACGATTTAAACGCGCTTTTCGGATCAGTGTTGGCCGTAAGTTAACGCCAAATATTGTACGAGCCCTGCAAACACTTGGACAAATCGCCCATATGGAATAAAAATCTCACGAAAGCCGCGCGCAATCCGTTGCATCCATAGCTGGCTGATGATCACATTGGGCGAATTGTAAGCCGCACCGTGGCAACCAATATGGCCATGCTCGGCATCCAGCCGCATGTAATCGAGGCCGTTCTCAACCACAAAAGCGGTATCGTCTCCGGCGTTGCCGCCATCTATAATCGCCATGCCTACACCAACGAAAAGCGCGAAGCGCTGACGAAATGGGCTGAGCATGTCGAGCGCCTCATAATCGATGCAGACCATTGCGAACGGGCCGCCTGACGTCGCTGTCAAAAACCGAAACTGACAACGGAGGATTATCGTGAATATGAAGATAGAAGGCATGTCAAAACTGATCTTTACCCGAAAGGATCTCAAACACTTTGAGATAGAACAATCGAATATTACGCTGCTGCGTTGAGAGACGACCGGTCAATTTCCTCGGGGTCTTCGTCTATGGGCATTTTGCTTGGCGAGGATTGAGCCACGCAAAGTCTGCGCAACCTTGGCAGGCATAACCTTGCTCCTTCAGGCTATAACGGGCAGTTTCAGCTCGTCGACAAACGGAACGCGCTCCTTCACCCCACTGGTTTGAAGGAATCCGAACATGAATATGACAGAGGCCCAGAAGATCATCCTCACACGAGGTGACCTTAAGAAGATGGGAATTCAAGTGAGCAACACCTCATTGCTACGCTGGGAGCAACTCGGCCGCTTTCCGCGACGCATCCGAATGGCGGGAACATCTATTGGCTGGATGTCCGACGAAGTTGCCGCTTGGTTTCGCGATCGCGCGGAAGAGCGCGCCCACCATCACTATGCCGACTACGCCTGAGGGGCCTTAAGCCCCTCCCATTCCCCACAAATCTGGAGACTTCAACATGCAAAACCGCGTGAAAGATCGCGTGCGCCCTCGCGCGCGCCAAGAACGAACACCACCGCTCAGCGTCGAGCGGCAATTCAAGGCCGTGATGCGCGTCTGGAAACGGCATCCGCGAGGCTACGTCTGCCTTGCAGCCCGCAATGCCAGCACAGATCATTGGGTCGAGCGCTGCTTTGACGTCACCCACGAGCGCGGCGCTCTCAAGCGCTTTCTGGCAGATCATCCGTCGCGGGAGTGGCATCTCTATTATTGCCCCAATGCGTTTGCAGAGGCCAAGCGCCTCGCCCTTCACGCTCTGCCCACCCCCTTCGCATGGTGTGATATTGACGGCGGCGATCCCTATAAATTCGATCCTCGCCCGACGATCTTGGTCGAAACCTCGCCGGGGCGATATCAGGGCATCTGGGAACTGGATCGCGCGATTGAGCCGAAAGAGGCCGAAGCTCTTTCGAAGGGGCTGACTTACCGTTTTGGCGGTGATCCAAACGGCTGGTCGATCACAAAACTCCTGCGCGTCCCCGAGACGGTCAATCACAAGCCGGAATATGACATGCCCGGCGTATCCATCGAAGAGGACAGTGGCAAGCCGATCCGGGTATGGACAGAGCGCGAATATACCACCACGGCACCCGCCATCATCGAGGCCGATCCGCACCGACACGAATGGCAGGACGTCGTGCGGCGCTATCGCCCCAAGTTAAGCGGCAACATGTATCGGCTGATGACCGATGCGTGGTGTATAAGCCAAGATCGGTCGCGCTGCGTATTCATGATCATCTCGGCCCTGCATGAGGCGGGTGCCCTCCCCGATGAAATCGCCGCCGTGGTCTGGCGCAGCCCATACTTAATTTCGAAATACGGGCAACGCCGCGATCGCCTCAGCGCGGAGCTGAGCCGAATTCTCGCCAAGATCGGGGGTGCTCCATGAGCACCGCAAAAGACCCCATTTATGTCCCGCTTTCAGACTTCGAACCCGAAAAAGTTGAGTGGCTCTGGCGCTATTATCTTGCTGCCAGCATCGTCACTGTTCTGGATGGCGACCCCGGTGTCGGGAAATCCTTTCTCGCCATGAAAATTGCCGCAGAATTCTCGATCGGCGGTTCGCTTCCCGGCGAACCCAAACTTAAACGGCGGCACGTGCTTTATCTCACGCGCGAGGATGACCCCGCCTTCACGATCCGGCCTCGCATTGACGCTATGGGCGGCGATCCCGACATGATCCATGTTCAGGCGCGCTTTTCGCCTTTCGACAAGACAGGCATGAAAGACCTGAAAGCGGCTGTGCGCACAGCACCGCCCGGCCTCATCGTCGTCGATCCGCTCTATTCCTTTGTGGGCGCCGACGCGGACATCTATCGCCCCAATGAAATCCGGCAGGCGCTTGGCGAGCTGCAGGAGGTTGCGGATTATTCCGGTGCTGCGGTATTGGCAATTCGGCACCTGCGCAAGATGAAGGCCGACAAGGCGATTTATCAGGGCGCAGGCGCGATCGATGTTATCGGCTTTGCACGCTGCGGCCTACTCGTCGCCGAAGACCCTGAAGACCCGTCACTTAAAATCATTGCACATTCCAAACACAACCTTTCAAAGCGTATGGAAAGCCTCGCCTACCGACTTGTCGACTAGGGCGACGACAAAATGCCCCGGTTCGAATGGGCGGGCATTTCCTCGCGCTCGGCGGATGATCTTGTTGGCTCCAAACCGCGCGGCAATGCCGCGCGCGAGGATGCAAAGGCATTCCTCCAACGTGTTCTTGTCGATGGGGAAATGCCGAGCCAGAAAGTGATGGACATGGCCGAGGACGAAGGCATTTCCGCACGCACCCTCAAGCGAGCGAAATCCGACCTCGGCGTTGTGTCGCGTCCCTCAAAGGAGGGTTGGTTCTGGCGGCTGAAATGAACAAGGGGGCCAGAGGGCCAGACTGCCACGCTTATTTCTGGCCCTCACTCCGCCGCAAAGGAGGTCACACAAAATCATGGCCCTCTGGCACTCTGGCCTCCTCCTGTGATCACCCCGAAAACCCGCCCTAAAAAGCCGTGCGCGTGCGCGACATTGCGAATTGCAAAGTTCATAAGCTCCAAAATCAAACCAACACAAAAAGCACACGCGCGACACTGTGATATATGATCAGCCTGCCCTTGCGGCGGGCATTGTATTTTTAGCAAAAGAATCAAACAGTCTTCATCCTGCACGCGCGCGATCTCAATATCTTGGGTGTCCGGGGCTCATAAAAACGCACTTTCGAGGGCAAACAAGCGCTGCAAATTGCGTCAGGAGCGCCATAGGCCGCCGATCACGCTCGCTCCTCAGGCACACTACCGGAACACGTCACCTAAGCGAAACTGACCAGCCCTATTCGCTGTTGCACACTGGCAGACAGCCATATTGCTCGACGTGCTCCCAGATGAGGCGGCGCTCAACATATTGGATATAGGGATAAAGCACATCAGGTTCGCGCCGAACAATAACCGGCACATGAACGGCGACGGCAATATGTATTGAGTCAATGGCGCCAAATTTGCCATGGAACGTAATGCCACTAGCGCGGCCCTTTTGACCTGTGGTTGCAGACCGATGAAAATCAGTCAATCGCCCAGGCAGGCCATTGCCACCCCATGTTTTGCCAATATAGATGACCGTTCCCGCTTTAGAGATCACATAGACGCCTGGCTCACTCGGCAGCCCGGCGCGGTTGGTCCATTCGTAGGGCTTTGTCAGGTAGATGTTCATGCCGCAGAGCATAGCGGTGAACAAACGGTCTCTAAAGCAGACTGCTCTAATTGCGCTCCACTACCGTGGTGATGGCTTTTATTGCCTGAGCGGCATCAAAATGCAGCACTTCCGCAAGACGAATGAGTTCGATCACATCGACGCGGCGTTGTCCACTCTCAAGGCGCGCAACAAACGACTGATATTCGCCGAGCAGACCTGCAAGTTCGGTTTGTGTCAAATGAGCAGCCTCCCGCTTCTCGATCAGAAGACGGATCAAGGCGGCGTGCTGTTCTGAGTGAAGCGTTTTCTCCAAGAGACCTCGCATGATTGCAAGGTTCCCGTAATCTGCAAAATAGATTATCTTAAAAACAGATAATTAATTGCGGATTGTTGGCAATGTGGTGGTTCATGATAATCGTATGCTTTTCACAAATATGGATCGCATTTATCTGGCACACCTACGAGTTCAGAATTCGCCCGCATTTAATGGCAAGAGAGGACATCGACATATTGATCAGGGACATACTCAGCCACGACAATCCCGAGGAAGCTGCCTTCAATAAGGAATGCGCTGCTTGGTATCGGGGCGACACATTTGAGCAAGGAAAGTGGAGAAGGGTGAGGCGAGCATTGCGACAAGCGCACTGAGCAAAATGACTTATATGCTTCGCGTTTACGGTCACTCACTCGGATACAAGGTAGTATTCGCGGCAGACATTTTACTAAAATCCAGCCGCGCGACCATCGGGCCTTAAAGCACCATGCTAATGCACTTCACGACGGAGGCGTGCTTCCGAGTCTTCCATTGCGCCATGGCGATCATACGATTTTGCCAGCTGTTCAAGCGTCGCTGCCAATTTTGGATGCGTGAACTGTAACTCCTGCGCATTTATCCGGTAATGAACTGCCAAATCCCTTTCCTGCTCGCCGCCGTCGAACATGCCGCGCGAGTGAACTCCGCGCTTATTGAAGCAGCCAATGCTCAAGCCTTGCAGCATTTCATCGGTGCCGACATGTTCGATAACGCTACGGAATGGCTCTGATGGAAAGATACCATCTGGGCCCGACGGTCCCCGAGCCATAATTTCACCCAATTGATGATCGCACATCTCAAGACGATCCTTTTCTTGGGCGATTTGTCGTGACTTGGTCACAAACGAAAAGGTAGCGTCCTCTGTGACCGTTCCATCAATCAAGGTCCCCGGTTGGTGCGCGCAGGCGTGGAGTACGGTCCACGCGTTTTCCACCGCAGTTTTTTGGCCCTCGACGCTCTTCTCCACCTTTATATTTCTTGACTTGTATACGAGGCAGAGAAGTTCAATGAAAACTTCGGGTTGCGACATCAGGACGCTATAGAGTGACACCGCATGGCGCTCGCCTTCGAAGCCTAGCGCTTTAATAAGTCCAAACTCAAGTTGAGCTAGCCGCATACGGTCGATTTGACCGCCTGCTTCGACGTGATCAATCGCTTGCTGGATGTGATATGATTGAGGGCGAGGAGCATTTACCTCAGTCCCCTTTAGTAGCCCCTCTAGCATATTAACCACCATTTCTGGATCAATGCCGGAAAACTTGATATGACACGCATTAAGCGCTGTTACAGGACGGTCTGCTTCCAAGAGTTTCCTTAGCGCATATTGCATGTGATTCGGGTTGTCATGTTCCCAAATATTGCCATTACAAGTTCGCCAATAGGTATCCTGCTCCTTGGCTTCGAGTGTTTCAACAACGTCCCAAGTAGCCTTAACCTCTGGGGCATAAGTCAGAAGTCTTATTTTCCAATTCTGATCCCGTCCAATTTGCGCAGCGTCTGTCATAATACGCAGAATTATCGAAAGACCCCTTTTGCGGATTGCCGAGTTGAGGATACCAGCGGCGATGTTTGTTTCTTCCTGCCCTCGTTCGAGTTCGCCAGCCTCCTCAACTATCCATCTGATTGCTTCGTCGAGAGATACTCCGGTATCTAAGACCAACCCACCAACCCACCAACCGCCTTGGCATCGACCTGTTAGTTGAACTAGGCTTTCCCATCCTCCGTCTGCAAATAGCTCGATCAAGGCAGCTATGCGTACCTTCTTGGCAGTGGCCTCCTTTTGTTCGAAATTTCCTTCCTTGACTGGCAGATCAAGCCAACCATTTCCGAACAGCCAAGCATGTCGGATAACAAGGTCGGCTGGCGCAAGTCTCTCATATGCATCGTCTAGAGGTTGTAGGAGTGAATCGACTTCAGCTTGATCCCCATAATTACGGTGCCAATGGATTTGGCGGCGTAATGCGGCGCGAATAGCCTCTTTCTCTTCGTCGTCTGCCGTCTCGACACCCTTGATATGACCCAGAATTATCTGACGACGACCATCATCAAAATCGTAATATTTTTCGATGAGCTCTACAATCTGCTTCACATTCTGACTTGCGAGTTTCAGTTGCCTGTCGGCAGCCGCATCCAGCATCTGATGACGCTCATTTTCTGTGACGCCATAACCGGCTCCGGCGTCGTCATCCCGCCATTTCGGGCGGGCGGTATGAAACGCTATATCATGACGAGTGTTGGTTAACGCATTAAGGAGCCTTGCTGCAGCTTTTGGCTCTCGTGATATAAGCACATCCAAAACCTTAATTCTCTGTTCTAAAGTCGCGCCAGTTTGCGGCAACCAAGAACGAAATAAATTAATGAGTGAATTAAGCGGGCTATTTCCCCGGTTACCTTTGATCTCGATATATGACAAGCGAGCAAGGATTAATGATACCCTTGTCAGATGTTGTGGAGCCCACGCTAGTGTTTCTAGCGCCCCTAGCAATCCAGAATGCCAACAGCGTCCACCAATAAAGCTAGAATTGTCGGTTTCGGTGAGGAGGCATTCGACGGGCCCTCCCGCACTACCCATGCTCTTCTCGATTGCGGAAAGAAACACTTCAGGGCTAGCTTCAGCTAATGCGGGCAAATTGCTGGCTAGAGAGAGCCAACGTGTTGTGTTTGCATTGAGCAAAAGCTCTTTAACCAAGAAATCTATGCGCGCGCCAATGTGCTTGGATGCAAGACCTTCTATCTCCGCACCCCGAACTGCAAATTTGATGAGGGTATCAAAAATCGCCTCAAGCAGCAGACCACTAATCGGTCGCGTCTTGCCATAGATTGCTGCTGCGTATCGCTTGTCCTTATCCAGTTCCAGTTGGGGGTCAGGTGCCGATAATATCGCTTCTGCTTCAACAAAAAAACGGTTAATTTCGGCATCCGTGATCCTGTCACCAAATAACGAAAGGAGTTCGAGAGCAGATTTTGCCTTCCAGACCAGACCTATATGCAGCACTGGTGAGTCATCTAAGCGCTCAAGAGCTCTGAAGTCGCGTTCGAGTTCCTCATACGGACGACCAGCAATGCGCTCAATGATCTCTTTATCCACCTCTGAAGAGGAGGACCAACTCCCTATTAGACAGAGCGTTGCAAGTGCCGGTGCTGATGGGTGATCGAGCCAAGAGGGGCGGCGAATGCTTGGATTGCGAGCGTGCTGGCGTCGAAAGATGGACCAAGAGCGCCCGCATTGCATCGAGAGGCGACGGGAACTGTTCTCATCTATTCCAATTTCCTGAAGGGCTTTTTCAAATTCTGCATGATCAGCCCGGTCCAGCGTCATTCCAGGAGGACCCAATCGACTTGCAACCCCCGCGAATTGTCTGCCCATATCGCCGGAAGCGTAGGGTATGATTAGAACAAGGCCGCCACGTGAAGGGGGCGTTTCTGCAATTTCGGGGCGAGCCGCGACAGCCAAATAAATTTCTGTGTTTTTCTCGACAAATCGCCACCCTGATACGTCAGTTACAACCACCGAACGTTCTAAGACTTCGTTCTCAGCCAGTATCGTAGCCGACACAAAAGCGACTGCTTCTTCTACACTATCGGCCTGCACTGCAATGGGCGATGTGCCTACTTTTCCAATCGCGTCTTTGCAAGACTCTATGATATTCTGCCTTTGCCGCTCTCGTCCCGCAAGCAAAGCCGGTGCAGAAATTGATGGAGTGCATTGGGTAGACCAAGATGCAAAGTATGCGGCGAGGCTCGAGACACCCGATCCGTGAAGGCCAAGTTCTTCCGCAAAAGACAGCGCAACGGCGGGTGACTGTTCCAGCCACTGTTCAAGGTCATCCGCATCATACGCCCGGACATCAAGCCATAGGTTCTCGGCGCGTCGTTCCGCCTGCCATTTTGCCTTCTTAGACCACTTTCTACCAGTTACAGCGACATAAGTGTGGGATTTTCTATGCGCATCAGCGGTTTCATTAACACGCTTTTGAAAGTCTTCGTTCGCTTTTACTGTGGCGTCTGCACGGCAACTGACTTCCCAACATGAATGCCCTTTCGGAACCCATGCATTGCCAGCCTCGCAGAACAACTCCCCATCGAAACCGGGTAACGAAGTTGAGTCGCCCGCTGGCATAGTGATTTGCGTTGTTTTAGCCGTGCCATGAATCACGCGACGGACAAGGCGGGGTAATTCGCCTTGAGCATCGCCAGTACCTGCCCAATCTGAAATTTGCTTGGCTGTAATCATGCCCTAATTGATATCATTAAGTAACGATAAATTGAAGCTAGCTTTGAGGTTTCAAGAGGTTGTCCCGGTTTAGACTGAGTCGACTGATGGGTTTTAGAGATTTTAGGCTGCCGTGTGGACGATGCCAATTGTACATATGTGTCCACTCAGGGAGATGGGCTTTTCTGATTTCTGACGAAGGATAGGCACGGGCATAGGCCCATTCTCGCAAGGCCGTCTGGATGAAGCGTTCGGCCTTGCCGTTGGTTTTGGGCGTATAGGGCTTCGTTCGAATGTGCTTAAGACCGAGCGCCTTGCAGGCCTTTGCAAAGTCTTGTGCTTTGTAGCATGAGCCGTTGTCGGTCATGACGCGTGTGACAGTGACACCGAGGTGCTTGTAGTAGGCGACCGCCGCCTTGAGAAAAGCAATGGCGCTGACGGCTTTCTCGTTGGGCAAGATATCGGTAAAAGCTATGCGGGAGGCATCATCGATGCAGACGTGAACATATTCCCAGCCGACACCGCGTGAGTTGCTCTGCCCCTTGCGGTCGCCGGTGATGCGGTGACCGACCCGTTCGAAACGGCCCAGCCGCTTGATATCGAGATGGATCAGGCCACCCGGCTCACTATACGCATAGCGCACCACCGGTTCGGCCGGTTCGATGTCCTTCATCCGCGAGAGCTTTGCTCGCCGCAGGATACGGCTCACGGTCGCAGGCGAGACGCCCGTTTCGAGAGCGATGTGCTTGCCCGTCCGACGCTGGTGGCGCAGCGTGATGACGCGGCTGGCCAGCGCCTGATCTGTCTGCCTTGGACAATTGCGCGGGCGCGACGAGCGATCGATCATATGGGAACGTCCACCCTGTTCGAAGCGTTTGACCCAGCGCGTCACGATCTTGTGCGAAACGGCATAAACGCGAGCGGCTTGCGCCTTGGTCAACGCACCGCCGAGAACCGCCAGAGCCATTTCCGCTCGACGCAACGGGGTCAATCGGGCATTCTTATGAATGTTCATTCGAAGCGATCCTGGAAAACTGAGGTGTGGTAACTCCAGTCTCCCAAATCTGCTCCGAATGGACAACCTCCTGAAACCTCACATCTAGGTCGTAAGACCTGACACTGCTTACTTTAAGCGAACGACCCTTACTTTCATCCGCTTAGATCGTACATTGATCGACAGACCTTTGTCAGACCGATCGGCGCTGTGCGAGACGCCCTCTGGCTTTGCCATCGCGTCCGGGTGAGCCCTGAACCCTGGACCTCGTTCGTGATGCTTTCACCGACAGTTGCCGCTTCCGCGCGCTAGCAGTCGCTGACGACTTAACGCGTGACTGCCAGTACCTAGTTACCGATACATCCCTATCGAGCGCTCGGCTTGCCAGCGAGCTACATGGGCGCATCGCTAGGCGCGGAAAGCCAAGGCGATCGTCTCGGACAGCGGCAGGGAGATGATCAGTATGGCCATCCTTAAATGGTGCCAGGAGACAACGGTAGACTGGCACTAGATTGCCCTCCGGCGGGTCGATACAATGAGGGTTTGTTGAAAGTTTCAACGGCAGCTTTCCCAACGATTGCCTCAACGATACGCTATTCTCGTCGCTCGCCCAGGCTAGCGCCAATATCACGGCATGGAAGAACGATTACAACAGGAACAAACCTCAATAGTCGTTGGGCAAAAGTACACCCAGCGAATTCGCAGTGAAAAGGCACTGGAAAAACAGGCGGCATAAGGCCAGATTGAAAACCCAAGACTGTCCCGAAAACTTGAGTGAGATGTGGTCTCAAGTCACGTGACTTCGCTTGTGCGGAAGCACGCATGACAAGACCTCTCTGCCTCTTCGATCGTTGAAGAGAATGAGCGGATGGGTATAAATAACTTTGGTTTCGGGGGCAGGATTTGAACCTGCGGAGTTCAGGTTGTGAGCTTGGTGACCTGGGATTTTCCCTGACACGCCCGCGTTTCTTGTCTTATTGAACTGATCGTCCAAGACAGGAGGGACGATGATGAACATCGAAGCTACAAAATCAATTTCAGCGGCCAAGCCAGATGCAAGCGCGCCTAAATCCGCCAACACGGTGAGTCTCAAGGCCATTTGCGCCGAACTGAAGCTCGACCCGCGCCTTGCACGCGAAAAATTGCGCGTCGCAGCCCGTGAGGCCAAGAAATTTCCAGAGCTGGCGAAGGCGCACAGGCCGCGCTCGGCGTGGGAATGGGTGAAAGGCTCAGAGGCGGAGATTCAAGCGCGGGCAGCGCTGTCAGCATAGCCCCTTGCCCATCAACAGCGAACAGGCGGGAGCGGAGAGATTACCGGGGCGGGCAACTATCCTCGCCCTTTTTGTTGGGCTTGGTATCAGCTTGATCCTGGCAAGCCTCACCATTCCGCTTCAAAGCCCGGCAAATGGGCACAGGTTTTGTGAAACCCATATGACACCCAGGACAAGAGCTTACCCCGAAGGGCAGATATATATTTTTCCTAAGACTTTGATTTTTAAGAATAAAAATGGTGGGTGATGTAGGGTTCGAACCTACGACCCGCTGATTAAGAGTCAGCTGCTCTACCAACTGAGCTAATCACCCACACGGCTCCCTTGCAGGAGTGAGTGGTGAGTAGCAAAGACATCGGCTTCTGTCTAGCCTCAAGTGTCAGAAAAGCGTCATGGCTTGGAATTTTCTTGAACAATAGTGGGTTATTTAAAAAATATGATCTCAATTTCAACGTGATAAGCTGATTTTAGAGTCTGTTGCCTTTACACGGAAACGCCTCCCTCGCCCCGCTGGCGGGGAGAGGGTGGGGTGAGGGGCATTTTTATGATTATGCCCTTCATCTTGAGTCTTCTCCCCCATCCTTCGAGACGGCCTTCGGCCTCCTCAGGATGACGGGGAGAGACGGCCTTCGGCCTCCTTAAGGTGACGGGGAGAAGGAAGGCTCACAGTGTATTTCCATTTAAAAAACAATATGCTCTAAGGTCGATACTATTTTTATGAAACTCAACGCGCTCCGGCGCATAACGTAAAAAGCCCTGTCGGTCAGACAGGGCTTTTTGAAT
>Ga0007834_1000183_pt1 | contig 21765 bp, 26 predicted proteins | sample CryBogCBE06Nov07_FD_71233 | JGI IMG/M metagenome (GOLD analysis project Ga0007834, IMG submission 71233) | Freshwater microbial communities from Crystal Bog, Wisconsin, USA - CBE06Nov07 | ecosystem: Environmental > Aquatic > Freshwater > Lake | place: Crystal Bog, Wisconsin, USA | collected...
AGCGTGCCCGGTGTCGGCCTGATCAGCCCGCCGCCGCACCATGACATCTATTCCATCGAAGACCTCGCGCAACTCATCCACGACCTGAAAAACGTCGCTCCGCATGCCAGCGTCAGTGTCAAGTTGGTGAGCGAAGTGGGCGTGGGAACGATTGCAGCTGGCGTCGCCAAGTGCAAGAGCGACCACGTGGTGATTGCCGGGCATGACGGCGGCACGGGTGCCTCGCCCTGGTCATCCATCAAGCACGCGGGTAGCCCCTGGGAAATCGGTCTGGCCGAAACCCAGCAGACCCTGGTGCTCAACCGCCTGCGCAGCCGCATCCGCGTGCAGGCCGACGGCCAGATGAAGACCGGCCGCGATGTCGCCATCGGCGCGCTGTTGGGTGCTGACGAATTCGGCTTTGCCACCGCACCCCTGGTGGTGGAGGGCTGCATCATGATGCGCAAATGCCACCTCAACACTTGCCCGGTTGGCGTTGCCACGCAAGACCCGCTCCTGCGCAAGAAGTTTGCTGGCAAGCCCGAGCATGTCGTCAACTACTTCTTCTTTGTGGCCGAAGAGGTGCGCCAGATCATGGCCCAGCTGGGCATCCGCAAGTTCGACGACATGATCGGCCGGGCCGACCTGCTCGACACCCGCCAGGGCATCCACCACTGGAAGGCCAGCGGCCTGGACTTCAGCCGCCTGTTTGCCATGCCCCAGGTGCCAGCCGATGTGCCGCGCTACCAGACCCAGCTTCAGGACCACGGTCTGGACAAGAGCCTGGACAATGTGCTGATCGCCAAATCCCGCGCGGCGATTGACAAGGGCGAGCGTGTCCAGTTCATCGAGGTGGCGCGCAATGTCAACCGCTCAGTTGGTGCCATGCTCTCCGGCGCACTGACCAAGGTGCACCCCGAGGGTCTGGCAGACGACAGCATCCGCATCCAGCTCGAGGGCACGGGTGGCCAGAGCTTCGGCGCCTTCCTGGCGCGCGGCATTACGCTGTACCTGATCGGCGACGCGAACGACTACACCGGCAAGGGCCTCTCCGGCGGCCGTGTCGTGGTGCGTCCGAGCATCGATTTCCGCGGCCTGTCCACGCAGAACATTATCATCGGCAACACGGCCCTGTATGGGGCCACGACCGGCGAGGCGTTCTTCAGTGGCGTGGCCGGCGAGCGCTTTGCGGTGCGGCTGTCGGGCGCCACCGCAGTGGTCGAGGGCACAGGCGATCACGGCTGCGAATACATGACCGGCGGAACGGTAGTCGTGCTGGGCAAGACGGGGCGCAACTTCGCCGCTGGCATGAGCGGCGGTATCGCCTATGTCTACGACGAAGACGGCCAGTTTGCCAAGCGCTGCAACACCGCCATGGTCTCGCTGGACAAGGTGCTCACCAGCGCCGAGCAGGAAGCAGCTGGCGACCAGAGCCTGTGGCACCGCGGTCGCCATGGTGCCGAGACCGATGAAGCCCAGCTGCGCAAGCTGCTCGAGGATCACAACCGCTGGACGGGCAGCAAGCGCGCGCGAGAACTGCTCGACAACTGGGCCGAGGCCCGCGGCCGCTTCGTCAAGGTCTTCCCGCTCGAATACAAGCGGGCCCTGGGCGAGATGGCAAAGAAAAAACCTGCCAAGGCCGGCGCAGGGCCGGCGTCTACGGCTACAAAAAAGGTAGCAGTTGCAGCCAAGTAAGCTGCGCCACTCCAACACGACACGAGCAGCAACAAGGTAAGCATCATGGGAAAAATCACCGGTTTCATGGAATTCGAGCGCGTTGAAGAAGGCTACAAGCCCGTCGACGAGCGCCTGAAGAACTACAATGAATTCGTCATTGGCTTGGACGATGCAGACGCCAAGAAGCAGAGCGCGCGCTGCATGGACTGCGGCACGCCGTTTTGCAACAACGGCTGCCCGGTCAACAACATCATTCCCGACTTCAACGACCTGGTCTTTCAGGGCGACTGGAAAAACGCCGTCTCCGTGCTGCACAGCACCAACAACTTTCCCGAGTTCACGGGTCGCATCTGCCCGGCGCCCTGCGAGGCTGCCTGCACGCTCAATGTGAACGACGATGCGGTGGGCATCAAGAGCATTGAGCATGCCATCATCGACCGCGCCTGGACGGAGGGATGGGTCAAGCCCCAGTTGGCCAGCCACAAGACGGGCAAGAAGGTGGCCGTCGTCGGTTCAGGCCCCGCTGGCATGGCCGCCGCGCAACAGCTGGCCCGTGCGGGTAACAGCGTGACCCTGTTCGAGAAGAATGACCGCATCGGTGGCCTGCTGCGCTATGGCATCCCCGATTTCAAGATGGAAAAAAGCCACATCGACCGCCGTGTCGAGCAGATGAAGGCCGAAGGTGTCGAGTTCCGCACCGGCGTGCTGGTGGGCGAGATGCCCAAGGGCAGCAAGGTCACCAACTGGGCCAAGGAAACCATCACACCGACTCAGCTCAAGAAGGATTTCGATGCCGTGCTGCTCACAGGCGGTGCCGAGCAGTCGCGTGACCTGCCCGCGCCCGGGCGTGAGCTGGAAGGCATCTATTTCGCGATGGAGTTCCTGCCACAGCAGAACAAGGTCTTTGCGGGCGACAAGCTCAAGGGCCAGCTGCGTGCCGACGGCAAGCATGTCATCGTGATTGGTGGTGGCGACACCGGCAGCGACTGTGTGGGCACCAGCAACCGCCATGGCGCGGTGAGTGTGACCCAGTTTGAGGTCATGCCCCAGCCTCCGGAGCAGGAAAACAAGCCCCTGGTATGGCCGTACTGGCCCCTGAAGCTGCGAACCAGTTCGAGCCACGAAGAGGGTTGCGTGCGTGAATTCGCCATTTCCACCAAGGAATTCATGGGCAAGGAGGGCAAGCTCACAGGGCTCAAGACCGTCCATGTGGAAATGAAGGACGGCAAGCTGGTTGAAATCCCCGGCACGGAAAAAACCTATCCGGCAGACCTGGTTTTGCTGGCCATGGGCTTTGTCAGCCCGGTGGCGTCCGTGATCGATGCTTTCGGTATTGACAAGGACGCCCGGGGCAATGCCAAGGCCAGTACCGAACTGACCGGTGGCTACGCGACCAATGTGCCCAAGGTGTTTGCAGCAGGCGACATGCGGCGCGGGCAGAGCCTGGTGGTCTGGGCCATCCGCGAGGGCCGCCAGGCCGCCCGTGCGGTGGACGAATTCCTCATGGGTTGCAGCGAGTTGCCGCGCTGATGCCCGGTGGTGCCGGCAGCGTGGCAGGCCATTTGCCGGCATCCCTTATCATCAAAAGCCGGACACTACCTGGCTTTTGATGCCCTCTCCTGACCCTTCTCCTCTAGTCGAACTGCGCAACCTGACTTTCGGGTACGGGGACCGCGTAATTCTTGACGGCATTTCTCTGACCGTGCCGCGTGGCAAGGTCACGGCCCTCATGGGGGCTTCAGGTGGAGGGAAAACCACCGTTTTACGCCTCATTGGTGGGCAGAACCGAGCGCAGGCAGGGCAATGCCTGTTTGACGGTCAGGACGTGGGCGCAATGAACCAGCCCGCGCTGTATGCGGCGCGGCGGCGCATGGGCATGCTGTTCCAGTTCGGGGCCCTGTTTACCGATTCGAGCGTGTTTGACAATGTGGCCTTTCCCCTGCGCGAGCACACCGACCTGTCTGAAGCCCTGGTGCGCGACATCGTGCTCATGAAGCTGGGTGCCGTGGGATTGCGCGGTGCGCGCGACCTCATGCCTGCCGAGGTATCGGGCGGCATGGCCCGCCGGGTCGCCATGGCGCGCGCCATCGTGCTCGATCCAGATCTCATCATGTACGACGAGCCGTTTGCCGGCCTGGACCCGATTTCCCTTGGCACGTCCGCGCGGCTGATCCGCCAGCTCAATGACACGCTGGGCATCACCAGCATCGTGGTCTCCCATGACCTCGAAGAGACCTTCCATATCGCCGACCAAGTCATCATCCTGGCCAACGGAAAGATCGCGGCCCAGGGCGCGCCTGAAGAAGTGCGGAACTCGACCGATCCGCTGGTGCACCAGTTTGTGCATGCCCTGCCTGACGGGCCCGTACGCTTCCAGTATCCCGGCGCGACGGTCGAGCAGGATTTCGGGGTCGGGGGGGCGGCGCCATGAGTTGGTACAAACCCGCCGACCTTGGCTTTGCGGTGCGCGATAAGCTGGCCACCTGGGGTTATGGTGCGCGCCTGTTCCTGCGCCTGGTTGCCAGTTTTGGCCCCAGCATGCGCCGCTTCGGCCTGGTGCGCGACCAGGTGCACTTCCTGGGAAACTATTCGCTCACCATCATCACGGTGTCCGGCCTGTTTGTTGGGCTGGTGCTGGGTCTGCAGGGCTACTACACCCTGCAGCGCTACGGCTCGTCCGAGGCGCTGGGCCTGCTGGTCGCCCTGAGCCTGGTGCGTGAATTGGGGCCGGTGGTCACGGCCTTGCTGTTTGCCGGGCGTGCCGGCACTTCCCTGACGGCGGAAATCGGCCTCATGAAAGCCGGCGAGCAGCTGGCAGCCATGGAAATGATGGCCGTGGACCCGGTCCAGCGCATCCTGGCGCCGCGCTTTTGGGGCGGAGTGATCGCCATGCCCCTTCTGGCAGCCGTATTCAGCGCAGTGGGCATCCTGGGCGGCTGGGCGGTCGGGGTGCTGATGATTGGCGTGGACCCGGGTGCCTTCTGGAGTCAGATGCAAGGCGGGGTGGATGTCTGGCTCGACGTGGGCAACGGCATCGTGAAAAGTTTTGTGTTTGGGCTGACGGTGACCTTTGTGGCCTTGTTGCAGGGATTTGAAGCCCAGCCCACGCCCGAAGGCGTATCGCGTGCGACCACGCGCACGGTGGTGGTGGCGTCCCTGGCCGTGCTGGCCCTGGACTTCATCCTCACCGCCATGATGTTCAGTATTTAGGAGCGAAGCATGCAACGCAGCAAAAACGACGTGTGGGTGGGCCTCTTTGTGATGCTTGGGGCAACTGCCATCCTGTTCCTGGCCCTGCAGTCGGCCAATCTGCTCAGCCTGAATTTCGATACGAGCTACCAGGTCACCGCCAAATTCGACAATATTGGCGGGCTCAAGGCCCGGGCCGCGGTCAAAAGCGCCGGCGTGGTGGTGGGGCGGGTGGATTCCATCAGCTTTGACGACAAGAGCTTCCAGGCCAAGGTTGTGCTGGCCATGCAAAGCCGCTATGCGTTCCCCAAGGACAGCTCGCTCAAGATCCTGACCAGCGGTTTGCTGGGCGAGCAGTACATCGGGGTGGAAGCCGGGGCTGACGAGAAAAATCTGGCCAGTGGCGATATCATCAAGCAAACACAGTCGGCTGTCGTGCTGGAAAACCTGATTTCCCAGTTCCTTTACAGCAAGGCCGCCGACTCCAGCGCTGCTCCAGGGACTCCCAACAAAAAATGATGCCGACCACCGAAACCCGAAGTGCTATTAAAAGCATAGCGAGCTACGCCCTCTTGGCGCTTGTTCTATGCCTTTTTGGCTGCGCGACCGGCCCCAATGCGAATCCACGCGACCCGCTCGAACCGCTGAACCGCTCGGTGTCCAGTTTCAACGACGGGGTTGACAAGGCCGTGCTCAAGCCCGTGGCTACCGCCTATCATGATGTTGTCCCATCACCCGTGCGGACCGGTGTCTACAATTTCTTCGGCAACATCAAGGATGCGTGGTCCTTCATCAACTCCGTGCTGCAACTGCGGCCCGCGCTGGCCATCGACAACGGTGTGCGGGTGGCCATGAACACCTTTTTTGGCCTTGGCGGCCTGATTGATGTTGCCGGAGCATTCGGGATTGAGCGGCAGTCCCAGGACTTTGGCCAAACCCTGGGGCGCTGGGGTGTCCCGACTGGTCCCTACATCGTTTTGCCTCTCCTGGGCCCGTCCAGTGTTCGGGATACCGCCTCGGTCCTGGTGTATTCGAAAGGGGATCCGGTGTGGAAACTCAAGGACATCAGGGAACGCAACAGCCTGTACCTGTTGCGCACGGTTGACCTGCGGGCCCGGCTGCTGGGTGCCGGTGATTTGCTCGACCAGATTGCCCTGGACAAATACACGTTCACCCGCGACGCCTATTTGCAAAGCCGTGACGCCGAGATCTACCGGGGCAAGGGCAAGTCCGGGGACGATGGGCCCGATGATCCTGAAAAGTAGGCTGGTTGCCAGTGCCGGGCACTGGCTGCGATCTACAATTTGTTACGGCAGCTTCGAAACCCGCGGGTCGTCCATGGCATCATGGCCCCCGTTAAGTCTTTGGGGTATCAGCCCCGTTTGAAAGCATTCCATGTCAGTCATAAGTTCCCGCCGCCTGTTTTTGGGTTTCACGGTTGCCCTTTCAGCCCTGCTCGCCGCGCCGATGGGGTACGCTGCCGAAGAAGCGCCGGACGCCATGATGCTGCGTCTGTCCACCAGCGTGCTCGATGCCATCAAGAATGACAAGGCCATCCAGGCCGGTGACACCAACAAGGTCATGGCCCTGGTGGACGAAAAGATCCTCCCCAATATCGATTTCCAGCGCATGACGGCCTCGGCCGTGGGCAGCAAGTGGCGGTCGGCAACGCCCGATCAGCAAAAGCGCCTGCAGGAGGAGTTCCGTACCTTGCTGGTGCGCACCTACTCCGGCGCGCTCTCGCAGGTGAAAGACCAGACGGTTGCGCTCAAGCCGCTGCGCGCTGCCCCGGACGACACCGAAGTGATCGTGCGCTCCGAAGTGCGTGGACGCGGCGACCCGATCCAGCTGGATTACCGCCTTGAAAAGGCGACGCCTCCCGCCACGGGTTGGAAAATCTATGACCTCAACGTACTCGGCGTCTGGCTGGTGGAAACCTATCGCGGCCAGTTCTCCCAGGAGATCAATGCCAAGGGCATCGACGGCCTGATTGCCTCGCTGACCGCGCGCAACCAGTCGAACGCCAAGAAGTAGGGCGCCAACGTGCTCGTCCTGCCCTCCGAGCTGACCCATGACAAGGCCACGGCCTGCGTCAACATGCTCACGCAGGCGCTTCGGGCCCAGTCTGCCACCGCCGTCGTTGCGGACGCTTCGGCGCTCAGCCGCTTCGACTCCAGTGCCCTTGCGGTACTGCTCGAATGCCGGCGTGAGGCGCTTGCCCTGGGCAAATCCTTCTCGGTGCGTGAAATGCCCGCCGATTTGCGCAAGCTGGCCAGCCTCTACGGCGTGGCTGGCCTGCTGCCGGCGTCGCCCTGAGCCCCGTCGCGTAAAATAGCGGTCTTCGATGGCCGCAGTCTCTTTCCAATCCGTTTCCAAAACCTATGCTTCGGCCAAAGGGCAAACCCAGGCCCTGGATGGCGTGAGCTTTGATATCGAAGACGGCGAATTTTTCGGCTTGCTGGGCCCCAACGGTGCGGGCAAAACCACCCTGATCAGCATTTTGGCCGGGCTGGTGCGCGCGACTTCGGGGCATGTCACGGTGCATGGCAGCGACGTGCGCACCGACTTTGCCAATGCCCGCCGCCAGTTGGGCGTTGTGCCGCAGGAACTGGTGTTCGACCCGTTTTTCAATGTGCGCGAAGCCCTGCGCATCCAGTCAGGTTACTTTGGTGTCAAGAACAACGATGCCTGGATCGACGAGTTGCTCGAAAGCCTGGGCCTGGCGGACAAGGCCGACTCCAACATGCGACAGCTCTCGGGCGGCATGAAACGTCGGGTGCTGGTGGCTCAGGCCCTGGTGCACAAGCCACCGGTCATCGTGTTGGATGAACCGACGGCCGGCGTGGATGTTGAATTGCGCCAGACCCTCTGGCAATTCGTTGCCAAGCTCAACAAGCAGGGCTCCACGGTGTTGCTCACAACCCATTACCTCGAAGAGGCGGAAGCCTTGTGCGGTCGCATCGCCATGCTCAAAAATGGCCGGGTTGTTGCGCTCGACCGCACCAGTGAACTGCTCAAGGCGGCTTCCAGCAATGTGCTGCGCTTCAAAATTGATAGCGAACTTCCAAGGCATCTCGCGGACAAGGCTCGAATTACAGGCCGCATCGTGCAATTTCCGGCGCACGACGCAGCCGAGATCGAACAATACCTTGCCGCTATCCGCCAGGCCGGCTTGAAGGCCGAAGATGTGGAGATCCGCAAGGCCGACCTGGAAGATGTCTTCCTCGATGTGATGGGGGCCAGCGCATGACCACTGGCTGGCAAACCCTCTTCTACAAGGAAGTCCTGCGTTTCTGGAAGGTCAGCTTCCAGACGGTGGCTGCGCCCGTGCTCACCGCGGTGCTCTACATGCTCATCTTCGGCCATGTGCTGGAGGGCAATGTCAAGGTCTACAACGCCCTGAGCTACACCGCATTTCTGGTGCCCGGCCTTGTCATGATGAGTGTTTTGCAAAATGCCTTTGCCAACAGCTCGTCCAGCCTGATCCAGAGCAAGATCATGGGCAACCTGGTGTTTGTGTTGCTCACCCCTTTGGGGCACTGGAGCTGGTTTTTTGCCTATGTCGGATCGTCCGTGGTGCGCGGGCTGGCGGTGGGCACCGGGGTCTTCATTGTCACGGCCCTATTCACCCATTTGAGCTTTGTGGCACCGCTCTGGATCGTGCTGTTCGCGTTTCTGGGCGCGGCCATGCTGGGTAGTCTGGGGCTGATTGCCGGCCTCTGGGCGGAAAAATTCGACCAGATGGCCGGATTCCAGAACTTTGTCATCATGCCCATGACCTTTCTGTCCGGTGTGTTCTATTCCATCCATTCGCTGCCGCCTTTCTGGCAGGCCGTCAGCCACCTCAATCCGTTTTTCTACATGATTGACGGGTTCCGCTACGGGTTTTTTGGCGTCAGCGATGTTTCGCCCTGGACGAGCCTGGCGGTTGTGGGAAGCGCCTTCATCGTTGTGGCGGCGATTGCCGTGAACCTGCTGCGCATAGGCTACAAGATCCGGTCATGACTTCTGACGAGCTCCAATCCATCATCCAGGCTGGCCTGTCCTGCGACCATATTGCCCTGGAGGGGGATGGCCGCCATTGGTACGCCACCATCGTTTCCGCCGAATTTGAAGGCAAGCGCCTGATCCAGCGACACCAGAAGGTCTATGCCACACTCGGTGTGAAAATGCATACTGACGAGGTGCATGCCTTGTCAATGAAGACCTACACGCCGGCCGAATGGCGGGCCCTGCCGAAATAGCCGCCCGTCGGACGGGCGAACCGAAACCACTGAGTTTTACATGGACAAATTACTGATTCGCGGTGGACGCCAGCTCCACGGCGAGGTGTTGATATCCGGCGCCAAGAACGCCGCCTTGCCCCAGCTGTGCGCGGCTCTGCTGACGGCAGACCCTGTGACGCTGGCCAATGTGCCGCGCCTGCAGGACGTGGCTACCATGGTCAAGCTCATCCGCAACATGGGTGTGGCGGTCGATCGCGGCGATGACGGCACGGTGCGGCTCGATGCCAGCGGCCTGAGTTCGCCCGAAGCGCCTTACGAACTGGTCAAGACCATGCGCGCCTCGGTGCTGGCCCTGGGTCCGCTGTTGGCCCGTTTTGGCGAGGCCACGGTCTCGCTGCCCGGCGGCTGCGCGATCGGCTCGCGTCCAGTGGACCAGCACATCAAGGGCATGCAGGCCATGGGCGCCGACATCGTGGTCGAACACGGCTACATGATCGCCAAACTGCCCAAGGGGCAATCGCGGCTCCGGGGCGCGCACATCACCACCGATATGGTCACCGTCACGGGCACTGAGAATTTGCTCATGGCCGCCACCCTGGCAACGGGCGAAACGGTGCTGGAGAACGCTGCCCAGGAGCCCGAGATTCCCGATCTTGCCGAAATGCTCATCAAGATGGGCGCAAAGATCGAGGGTCATGGCACCAGCAAGATCCACATCCAGGGCGTGGAGCGCCTGCATGGCTGCGTCCACCCGGTGGTGGCCGATCGCATTGAAGCAGGTACTTTCCTGTGTGCGGTTGCCGCGACGGGCGGGGATGTGGTCCTGAAGCACGGCCGCGCGGACCATCTCGATGCCGTGATCGACAAGTTGCGCGAGGCGGGTGCCGTGGTGACGGCCGTTGAGGGTGGCATTCGTGTGCAATCGTGGGGTGCCCTGAAGGCGCAAAGCTTCCGCACGACGGAATACCCGGGCTTCCCAACCGACATGCAGGCGCAATTCATGGCGCTCAACTGCGTGGCCCAGGGCGCATCCAAGGTGACGGAGACCATCTTCGAGAACCGCTTCATGCACGTCAACGAGCTGGTGCGCCTGGGCGCCCATATCCAGATCGATGGCAAGGTCGCCGTGGTAGAGGGCGTTCAAAAGCTCAGCGGCGCCACCGTGATGGCGACCGACCTGCGGGCCTCGGCCAGCCTGGTCATCGCCGGGCTGCTGGCCGATGGTGAAACCCTGGTGGACCGGATCTACCACCTGGACCGTGGCTACGACCAGATGGAAGCAAAATTGCGTGGCATTGGAGCAGATATCGAGAGATTGAAATGATCACCCTTGCACTCTCCAAAGGCCGCATCTTCGAAGAGACTCTTCCGCTGCTGGCCGCCGCCGGCATTGAGGTGTTGGAAGACCCGGAAAAGTCGCGCAAGCTCATTCTGGCCACCAGCCGGCCCGAGGTGCGGGTCATCCTGGTGCGGGCCAGCGATGTGCCGACCTATGTGCAATACGGTGGCGCCGACATGGGCGTGACGGGCAAGGACACCCTGATCGAATCGGGCAGCCAGGGCCTCTACCAGCCGCTGGACCTGCAAATCGCCAAATGCCGCGTCAGCGTGGCGGTGCGCGCTGATTTCGACTACGCCAATGCCGTCAAGCAGGGCTCGCGGCTCACGGTAGCTACCAAGTACGTGAGCATTGCGCGCGACTTTTTTGCCGCCAAGGGTGTGCACGTGGACCTGATCAAGCTCTATGGCAGCATGGAACTGGCGCCGCTGACCGGGCTGGCCGACGCAATTGTGGATTTGGTGTCCACCGGCAATACGCTCAAGGCGAACAAGCTGGTCGAAGTGGAGCACATCATCGACATCAGCTCGCGCCTGGTGGTGAACCAGGCCGCACTCAAGCTCAAGCGGGAACCCATCCGCGCCATCATCGACGCGTTTGCGGAGGCAGTCGCGAAGCGGAGCGCGCTATGAGTTTTGTAGCTAAACCCGCCCGATTTTCAACGGCTTCCGGCAGTTTTGAGGCGGATCTCAAGGCGCGCCTGCACTGGAGCGCCGATACCGACGCCGAAATCGAGACCCGCGTGGCGGCCATCCTCGCCGACGTGCAATTGCGCGGCGACGCGGCGGTGCTGGAGTACACCTCGCGCTGGGATGGCGTGCAGGCCGCTTCGATGCCGACGCTGGAGTTGACGCAGGCCGAACTGCGGTCGGCGTTTGACGCCTTGCCTGCTGGGCAGCGCGAAGCCCTGCAATCCGCTGCACGGCGCGTGCGCAGCTACCACGAGGCGCAGAAAAAGGCTTCGGGCGAGAGCTGGAGCTACCACGACGAAGACGGCACACTTCTGGGCCAGAAAGTCACGCCGCTCGACCGCGTGGGGATCTATGTACCTGGCGGCAAGGCGGCGTATCCGAGCAGCGTGCTGATGAACGCCATCCCGGCCCATGTGGCGGGTGTGGGTGAGATCATCATGGTGGTTCCCACGCCCAAGGGCGAGAAGAACCCGCTGGTGCTGGCTGCAGCCTATGTGGCCGGTGTCACGCGCGCTTTCACCATCGGCGGCGCGCAGGCTGTGGCCGCGCTGGCCTATGGCACGGCCACCGTCCCGAAGGTGGACAAGATCACTGGCCCCGGCAACGCCTATGTGGCCAGCGCAAAAAAGCGCGTTTTCGGCACTGTGGGCATCGACATGATTGCCGGTCCCAGCGAAATCTTGGTGCTGGCTGATGGCAGCACGCCGCCCGACTGGGTTGCCATGGACCTGTTCAGCCAGGCCGAACACGACGAGCTGGCCCAGAGCATCCTGCTTTGCCCCGATGCGACCTACATCGATTGTGTGCAGGCGGAAATCGACCGCCTGCTGCCCGAAATGCCGCGCGCAGAAATCATTGCCAGGAGCCTCAACGGCCGCGGTGCACTGATCCACACCCGCAGCATGGAAGAGGCCTGCGCCATCAGCAACCGCATTGCGCCCGAGCACTTGGAAGTCTCCAGCAGCGAGCCCCACCGTTGGGAGCCACTGTTGCGCCACGCAGGCGCCATCTTTCTGGGTGCCTATACCAGCGAGTCGCTGGGCGACTACTGTGCTGGCCCGAACCACGTGCTGCCCACCAGCGGCACGGCGCGCTTTTCCTCGCCGCTGGGCGTCTACGATTTCCAGAAGCGCTCCAGCCTGATTGAAGTGAGCGAGCAGGGCGCCCAGACCCTGGGCCGCATTGCCTCGGTGCTCGCCCATGGCGAGGGCCTGCAGGCGCATGCCCGGGCTGCCGAAATGCGCCTGAAATGACGCGCGCCTCGCCACCACACGCACAAATCCCAGCTGATTGGACAACGCAATGACAAGCTCCCCATTGACCGGTTTGAGCCGGCTCATTGCCACCCGCATCCGGCAGGACGTGCAGTCCATGCATGCCTACGCGGTGCAGGAGTCGGTCGGCATGGTCAAGCTCGATGCCATGGAGAACCCGTATGGCCTGCCCCCGGCCTTGCAGGCCGAGCTGGGCCGGCGCCTGGGTGCGCTGGCGTTCAACCGCTACCCGGATGGCCGGGTCAACGATCTACGCGCAGCCCTGGCCCGCCACGTCGGCATGCCCGAGGGCTTTGACATCATGCTGGGCAATGGTTCCGACGAACTCATCAGCCTGCTGGCCCTGGCCTGCGATGTGCCGGGCGCTTCGATCCTGGCGCCGGTGCCGGGCTTTGTGATGTACGCTATGAGCGCCCAGCTTCAGGGGCTTGCCTTCCACGGCGTGCCACTCACGGCCGATTTCGAGCTGGACGCCGCCGCCATGCTGGCCGCCATTGCCTTGCACAAGCCCTCCATTGTCTATCTGGCCTACCCCAACAACCCGACCGCCAATCTCTGGGACGATGCGGCGATTGAAAAAATCGTCGAAGCTCAGGGCGCCCAGGGCGGTCTGGTGGTGATGGACGAGGCCTACCAGCCCTTTGCCTCGCGCAGCTATATCGACCGCATCCAGCGCCACAGCCATGTGCTGCTGATGCGTACGCTCAGCAAGTTCGGGCTGGCCGGTGTGCGCCTGGGATACATGCTCGGCCCCAAGGCCCTGGTGCAGGAAATCGACAAGGTGCGTCCGCCCTACAACATCAGTGTGCTCAACTACGAATGCGCCCTGTTCGCGCTCGAGCATTCGGAGGTTTTTGCCGCGCAAGCCCTTGAAATACGCGCGCAGCGTGCTATTATTTTGGAAGCGCTTGCGGCCTGGGCCCCGGCGGTGAAGGCCTGGCGCAGCGATGCCAACATGGTGCTGGTGCGGGTGCCCGACGCAGCCAGGGCCTTTGAGGGCATGAAAGCCCGCAAGGTTTTGGTGAAGAACGTTTCTAAAATGCATCCATTGCTGGCCAACTGCCTGCGCCTGACCGTGGGCACTGCGGCAGAGAATGCGCAGATGCTCTCCGCCCTGAAAGAATCCCTATGAACCGCATTGCCGAAGTCACCCGCAACACCGCGGAAACCAGAATCACCGCCAAGCTGAACCTGGACGGCACGGGTGCGGCCAAGCTGGCCACCGGCATCGGGTTTTTTGACCACATGCTCGACCAGATCGCCCGCCACGGCCTGATCGATCTGGACATCCATGCCGACGGCGACCTGCACATCGACGGCCATCACACGGTGGAAGACGTGGGCATCACGCTAGGCCAGGCCGTTTACAAGGCGGTGGGCGACAAGAAGGGCATCCGCCGCTACGGCCACGCCTACGTGCCGCTCGACGAGGCCCTGAGCCGCGTGGTGATCGATTTTTCCGGCCGGCCCGGCCTGATCATGAACGTCCCGTTCAAGAGCGGCATGATTGGCAGCTTCGACGCCCAGCTTGCCCACGAGTTCTTCCAGGGCTTCGTCAACCACGCCTTCGTGACCCTGCACATCGACAACCTGCGCGGCGAGAACGCCCACCACCAGTGCGAAACCGTGTTCAAGGCCTTCGCCCGTGCCTTGCGCATGGCGCTGGAACTGGACCCGCGGGCCTTGGGCACCATTGCCTCGACCAAGGGCTCACTCTAGGCAACGCCTTACGGAATCAGCCTGATAAGCTATGAAAACTGTAGCAGTCGTCGACTACGGCATGGGCAATCTGCGTTCGGTTACGCAGGCGGTGGTGCACGCAGCCCAGGGCTCGGGCATCGAGGTGGTCTGGGCGCGCACGCCCCAGGAGGTACTCGCGGCCGAGCGGGTGGTCCTGCCGGGCCAGGGTGCCATGCGCGACTGCATGCGCGAGCTGCATGAATCGGGCATGCACGCCGCCGTTATGCACGCCGCTGCCAACAAGCCGCTGATGGGCGTTTGCGTGGGCATGCAGATGCTGCTTACCCACAGCGACGAACAGGACGTCCCCTGTCTGGACCTGGTGCCCGGCAATGTGCTGAAGTTCGACCTGGCCAACCAGACCCAGCCCGATGGCAGCCGCTACAAGGTGCCCCAGATGGGCTGGAACCAAGTCTGGCAGGCCGCGGAGCACCCGGTCTGGGCCGGTGTGCCTGACGGCAGCTATTTCTATTTTGTGCATAGTTTCTACGCCCAACCGTCTGATAAGCGCCACAGTGTGGGCGAGACGGACTATGGCGCGCGCTTTACGGCAGCGATTGCGCGCGATAATATTTTTGCAACCCAATTCCACCCCGAAAAAAGCGCTGCCCATGGCCTGGCCCTTTATCGCAATTTCCTTGACTGGAAAGTCTGAAACCTTGCGGGACATACTGAAGCGCAGCGCTGCACTGTCCCCAACTGCCCAGCCCCTGCGGAATCATCCTTAGCCCCATCCTAGCCCTGTCCCTACCCGATTCTTTGTCGCCTCCCTCCGCGCAACATGCAACTCATCCCCGCGATCGACCTGAAAGACGGTCACTGCGTCCGCCTCAAACAAGGCGACATGGCCCAGGCCACCACCTTCGGCGAGGACCCGGCCGCCATGGCGCAAAGCTGGTTTGACAAAGGGGCGCGCCGCCTGCATCTGGTGGACCTCAACGGCGCCTTTGCCGGCAAGCCGCAAAATTTCGCGGCGATCAAATCCATTTTGCGGGCCGTGGGCGACGATATTCCAGTGCAACTGGGTGGCGGCATCCGTGACCTGGACACGATCGAGCGCTACATTGATGCCGGCCTGTCCTACGTCATCATCGGCACGGCAGCCGTCAAAAACCCTGGTTTTCTCAAGGACGCGTGCAGCGCTTTCGGGGGCCACATCATCGTCGGAATCGATGCCAAGGACGGCAAGGTTGCCACCGATGGCTGGAGCAAGCTTACAGGGCATGAGGTTGTGGACCTGGCCAAGAAGTTTGAGGGCTGGGGAGTCGAGTCGATCATCTATACCGACATCGGCCGCGACGGCATGCTCTCGGGCATCAATATCGAGGCCACGGTCACGCTGGCCCAGGCCCTGAGCATTCCCGTGATTGCATCGGGCGGGCTGTCCAACATGGCCGATATCTACAAGCTCTGTGCCGTGGAGTCCGAAGGCATCGAGGGTGTAATTTGTGGCCGCGCCATCTACAGCGGTGATCTGGATTTTGCTGCGGCCCAGGCCCGTGCCGACGAGCTGGCCCCATGAGCGTTTCGCTCGGAGGCCTTGTCTCTGCCGGTGCGGCTGGTGTCAGCAGTATTGAATTTCAAGGGCTGCCATGCACCCAGGTCACCCTGGCCAGCGGCGAGCGCCTTGTGGTGGCCCAGCATGGTGCCCATGTGCTCTCCTGGGTCACGGCAGATGGCGTTGAGCGCCTCTACCTCAGCCCCGATGCCGTGATGGACGGCGTTGCGCCGATCCGCGGAGGTGTTCCTTTGTGTTTTCCGCAATTTAACCTGCGCGCCCTGGGCGAGCCCGCCTTGCCCAAGCACGGTTTTGCGCGCACGCTGCGCTGGAACATGCAGGGGGTCCAACTGGGGCAGGGCAGGGCGAGCCTCAGTTTTGGCCTGCGCGCCAACGCGATGACGCGGGCCCTCTGGCCGCATGATTTTTCCGCCACGCTGGATGTGCGCCTGCAGGGCGGCAGTCTGCGCCTGGCTTTTTCCGTCACCAATACCGGCGGTCTGCCCTGGCCCTTTGCCCTAGCCTTGCACACCTATCTGCGTGTGCCTGACATTGGCCAGACCACCCTTCGCGGGCTGCAGGGCAAGCGGTACTGGGACGGCGTGCTGAATCTGGCGCAGCCTGAAATTCGCGCGCTGGAAGCAGCCCCGGCGCTCACATTTGCTGGCGAGACCGACCGGGTCTATGAAGAACTGAACGGCCCGCTGGAACTGCATTGCCCGGGCGCCGCCCTGCGCATCAGCCAGAGCGCCAACCTGCCTGAGGTCGTGGTCTGGAACCCGGCCGCCGGGCGCTGTGCCACGCTGGGCGACATGCCCGCTGATGGCTGGAAGCAGATGCTGTGTGTCGAGGCCGCCTGCGTCAATACGCCCGTGGTGCTGGCTCCCGGCGAGGCCTGGAGCGCCTGGCAAGAACTTTGCGTAGCCTGACCGGACCTTGCCCATGCTTGCCAAACGCATCATTCCCTGCCTCGACGTGACCGGCGGCCGCGTCGTCAAAGGCGTCAATTTCGTCGAATTGCGCGATGCTGGCGACCCGGTGGAAATTGCCGCCCGCTACAACGAACAGGGGGCTGATGAGCTCACCTTTCTGGATATCACCGCCACCAGCGACAACCGCGACCTGATCCTGCACATCATCGAGGCGGTGGCCTCCGAGGTCTTCATCCCCCTCACAGTCGGTGGCGGCGTGCGTACAGTGGCCGACGTGCGGCGCCTGCTCAATGCGGGAGCCGACAAGACCAGCTTCAACTCGGCGGCCATTGCCAACCCGCAGGTGATTGCCGATGCCTCGGCCAAATACGGCGCACAGTGCATCGTGGTCGCCATCGACGCCAAGCGGCGCTTGCCGGCCGACGAGCAGCGCATCGGAGCTGACGGCTGCGCGGCGGGACCGGGCTGGGATGTCTATAGCCACGGCGGCCGCAAGAACACCGGTCTGGACGCAGTTCAATGGGCTAGGCGCATGGCCGATCTGGGCGCGGGCGAGATTTTGCTCACCAGCATGGACCGCGACGGCACCAAATCGGGCTTTGACCTGGCCCTGACCCGCGCAGTGGCCGGCGCCGTCAGCGTTCCGGTCATCGCTTCGGGCGGGGTCGGCACGCTGGACCACCTGGCAGACGGGGTGCAACAGGGCGGTGCCGACGCCGTGTTGGCAGCAAGCATCTTCCACTATGGCGAATTCACGGTCGGGCAGGCCAAGCTGCGCATGGCCGAGCGGGGCATTCCCGTGCGTTTGTAAGACGCGCGCCGTTTTCACCGACAATTCCCCCATGAACTGGATCAACGAGGTGCGCTGGGACGCACAAGGCCTGGTGCCCGTCATTGCGCAGGAAGTCGGCAGCAATGACGTGCTGATGTTCGCCTGGATGAACCGCGAAGCCTTGCAAAAGACGGCCGAATTGGGGCAGGCGGTGTATTTCAGCCGCTCGCGCGGCAAGCTGTGGTTCAAGGGGGAAGACTCCGGCTTCGTCCAGCGCGTGCACGAATTGCGCATGGATTGCGACAACGACGTCATCCTCCTTAAGGTGACGCAGGAAGGCCACGACCCGTCGATTGCCTGCCACACCGGACGCCACAGCTGTTTTTTCCAGCTTTACAAAGACGGCGCCTGGCAGACGGTCGAACCGGTCTTGAAAGACCCCGAGACCATCTACAGTTAAGCTCCATGTCTTCCAACGATTCCCTGCAGCGGCTCGCCGCTGTCATCGAAAGCCGCAAAGCAGCCCATGGTGGCGATCCGCAGGCCAGCTATGTCGCGCGCCTGCTCTTCCGGGGCCCTGACGCTTTTCTCAAAAAGATCGGCGAGGAAGCCACCGAGGTCGTGATGGCTGCCAAGGACGTGGATCACGGCGGCAGCAAGCAGGCCCTGGTGGGCGAGGTGGCCGACCTGTGGTTCCACAGCATGATTGCCCTGGCCCACTATGGTTTGCAGCCGGCGGATGTCATTGCCGAACTGGAGCGCCGCGAGGGCACCAGTGGCATTGAGGAAAAGGCACTGCGCAAGGCCCAACAACGCGAGGAGTCGAACGAATGAGCGAGACCAATTACGTGGCCTTGACCGAGGGCAAGACATCCGCGGACCGTACCCTCATGCATATCCTTTACGGACTGCACACGGTTGCCTGGGCCAGCATGGGCATGCTGGCGGTGATTGCGCTCATCATCAACTACGTCAAACGCAGCGACGAGCTTGACGCCATCTACCTGAGTCACCATAACTACATGATCCGCACTTTCTGGTGGACCATTCTATGGCTGGCGCTGACGGGCCCGCTGTGGTTGCTGTTCATCCTGCCCGGCATGGTGGCCTGCAGCGTGGTGGGCTTGTGGTATCTGTACCGCTGTATTCGCGGCTGGGTGCATTTTTCCGAAAACAAGCTGCCCTGAATTTTTTCCAACGCTCTGCCATGCATGATCCCGACTGCATTTTCTGCAAGATCGTCGAAGGAAAAATTCCTTCGCGCAAAGTGTACGAAGACGAAGACATCTTCGCCTTTCACGACATCAATCCCTGGGCGCCGATCCATTTCCTGATGATCCCCAAGCAGCACATTGCCTCGATGGCGCAGCTGACGCCCGAGCATGAACACCTGATGGGGCGCATGATGGCGCTGGCCCCCCGCCTGGCCTTGCAGGAGGGCTGTACGCCCTATCCGGACGGGGGCTTTCGTATCGTGTCCAATACGGGCAAGCTCGGTGGTCAGGAAGTGCATCACATGCATTTTCATGTGATGGGCGGCCCACGGCCCTGGCTGCGCGGCTGAGCAAGGGCGTTGGCATCTGCCGCAGGGCCTAAAATCAGGGTGTTCGGTTCACGTTTTTTCTGGAGAGAGTCATGGGTTCACTATCTATTTGGCATTGGCTGATCGTTCTGTTGATCGTGGTGATGGTTTTTGGCACTAAGAAGCTGCGCAACATCGGGCAGGATCTCGGCGGCGCCGTCAAGGGATTCAAGGATGGCATGCGGGACGGCGGCACCGCCGCCAACGATGCGGCGCCGGCCGCCCAGGTTGCCGCGAGCGCCGCGCCGGATAAAACGACGATTGACGTGGAAGCCAAGTCGAAAAGCTGATCGCCTGCGAAGCCACTGCCTGTGATTGACCTGGGTATTTCCAAGATGGCGCTGATCGGCGCAGTGGCGCTCGTCGTAATCGGGCCGGAGAAGCTGCCGCGCGTGGCCCGCACGGTGGGGACCTTGCTGGGCAAGGCCCAGCGCTATGTGGCAGACATCAAGGCCGAAGTGAACCGTTCGATGGACCTGGACGAACTCAGAAAGATGAAGGAAACCGTCGAAGGCGCAGCGCGCGACGTTGAAAACTCCATTCACACCAGCGCTGCGGATTTTGAAAAGCAGTGGAGCGACGCCACCGGCCAGACAGCCGACGCGGCGGGCAATGCCATCGGCCATGAGGCCTTCACGATTTATCCCGAATACAAGCACCCGAAGAAAAAGTGGCGCATCAAGCAAGGCGCTACCCCGCAGTGGTACAAGGCGCGCAACGGCATCCGCAGTAAGGCGCTCTCGGGCGCTGCGCGGGTCGCCCGCTTCAGGCCGCGCCCGGCAAACCACACATGACCGACCCCCAGAAAGAAGACGAGCTCGCGGGCACCGAGCAGCCCTTTGTCCAACACCTGGTTGAGCTGCGCGACCGGCTCATCAAGGCGGCCTTTGCGATTGGCATTGCGGCTGCCCTGTTGGCGTTTTTCCCCGGCCCATCGGCGCTCTATGACATCCTGGCCGCGCCCCTGGTCGCGCACCTGCCCAAGGGAGCCACGCTGATCGCAACCAATGTGATCTCCCCCTTTGTGGTGCCGCTCAAGATCCTGTTCATGGCGGCATTCCTGCTGGCTCTGCCCTATGTGCTCTACCAGGTTTGGGCCTTTGTGGCACCCGGTCTCTACTCGCACGAGAAAAAGCTGGTCCTGCCCCTGGTGGTGTCAAGCACGGTGCTGTTCATCGCCGGCGTGGCCTTTTGCTACTACTTCGTTTTTGGCAAGGTCTTCCAGTTCATCCAGACCTTTGCGCCCAAGTCGATCACGGCGGCGCCCGATATCGAGGAATACCTGAATTTCGTGCTGGGAATGTTCCTCGCATTTGGCCTGGCCTTTGAAGTGCCCGTGGCAGTGATTCTCGTGGTGCGCATGGGCCTGATCTCGGTGCAGCAATTGCGCGACTGGCGTGGCTACTTCTGGGTGCTCGCCGCCGTTGGCACCGCCATGGTGACGCCGCCGGACGCCAGCTCGATGCTGATCCTGCTAGCCGTGGTGGGAGGGCTATACGAAGTGGGCATCCTCGCGGCAATCTTTTTCGTCAAGAACACCAAGTCTCCCGAAGCGTCCGCCGAACCCAAAAAATCGGCTTGAGGCTCCGAAGCCCTAATAAAATCGGCTTCAGTTGCTCCCGAAGACATAGCAAACTCAATTCGATCCGCTGCCTTGACGACCCTTGGGCTTGGGGCGCGGCCGGACACCGGCCGTCACTTCCATTTCCTGCCGGATGTCCCCCCGCTGCAGGCTGAAGGTCGCGGCCACGCCCGGTTTGAGCGCGGCCACCTGGATCAGCAACTCCGCCACATTGCCCACGGTCTTGCCTGCCACGGCGATCACCACGTCGCCCGGCTTCATGCCGGCCTTCGCAGCGGGTCCGCCCTGCAGCACGCCGGTGATGATGACGCCCTGGCTGGCCTTGACGCCAAAGGTTTCAGCGAGTTCGGGTGAAATGTCCTGGGGCTCGACCCCGATCCATCCGCGAGTGACCACGCCGTCCCTGACGATGCCGTCCATCACCACTTTGGCAATGGCGACCGGAATGGCAAATCCGATGCCCATATTGCCGCCCGAGCGGGAATAAATGGCGGTATTGATGCCCACGAGGCTGCCGTTGGCGTCGACCAGGGCGCCGCCCGAGTTGCCCGGGTTGATGGCGGCATCGGTCTGGATGAAATTCTCGAAGGTATTGATGCCCAGGTGATTGCGACCCAGTGCGCTGACGATGCCGCCCGTGACCGTCTGGCCAACGCCAAAGGGGTTACCAATGGCCAGCACAGGGTCACCAACCTGCACTGCCTCGCTGGTTCCCAGGGTGATGACCGGGAGATTGGGCAGGTCGACCTTGAGTACGGCCAGGTCGGAGTCGGGGTCGGTCCCGACGACCTTGGCGCTGGCGTGGCGGTTGTCGTTGAGGATGACCTCGATTTCGTCTGCGCCCTCGACCACATGGTTGTTCGTCAGGACGGTGCCGTTGGCGTTGACGATCACGCCGCTGCCCAGGCCGCTCTGGGCTCCGCCGTCCTGGTCGCCGAAGAAAAACCGGAACCAGGGGTCCTCGCTGCGGGAGCCCTTGGCTGCGGCCTTGCTGGTGCTGATGCTCACCACGGCCGCAGATGCCCGTTGCGCCGCTGCCCGCATGCTCCCTGCGGGAGCTGCTACAAAATGAGTAGCGTCCTGCGCCGGAGCTGGCGTTTGAGTAGCGCGCCCGGCACCCCGGTCGAGCCAGGCGGGCTTGAGTGTGGCCACGACAAACCAGACAGCCAGCAATACAGTGACCGTTTGTGCGAATACAAGCCAGAGTCTGCGCATGGGAGGGGAGGTCGGAGGTTCGGGAAGCGTAAAACCCAAGTGTAGTGGCAGGGCGGCGGGCCTGCTTT
>Ga0007834_1000186_pt1 | contig 21650 bp, 21 predicted proteins | sample CryBogCBE06Nov07_FD_71233 | JGI IMG/M metagenome (GOLD analysis project Ga0007834, IMG submission 71233) | Freshwater microbial communities from Crystal Bog, Wisconsin, USA - CBE06Nov07 | ecosystem: Environmental > Aquatic > Freshwater > Lake | place: Crystal Bog, Wisconsin, USA | collected...
TGGTGCGAGAAAGCCGGCGCAGCACGTATCGGGTTTGGCGAATGCCGCGGGACAGTGTTGCCAACGCTACAAAATACATAGCTGACTACGCCCGGCTTAAAACGGCTTGGGAAGCTTTTCATATGCATTTGCGGTTTAAGGGACGGCGCGATAAGCTGTGTCCAGTTATGCGCATTGACCCCAACCAACTTGCGCTCGCCCGCGCTCAATGGCAATGGCGTGGCCATGTCAGGCCCCCGTTCGCCGAGGCTCCTTTGCCAGGGCAGGTTTCAGTCTGGGATTTTCCGCGGCCCCCGGAGCTTGTGCGCGAGGAGCGTGAGATCATCGTGCGATGGGGGGACCGGGAAGTGGCGCGGACCCGCGGTGCCTGGGCGGTGCGGGAAACGGCCCACCCACCCAGCTTCTACCTTCCTCTGGCCGATGTGGCAGCTGAACTTTTGCGGCCGTCGGGCGGTGGCTCGTTTTGCGAATGGAAAGGGCCGGCGCGCTACTGGGACCTGTTTGACCGCGTACGCAGCCTGACCCAGGTCGCCTGGAGTTACCCACATCCCTTGCCAGGGGCAGAGCCCCTGGCCGACTGCATTGCCTTCTACGCTGGCGATCTGGACTGTACCGTGGCCAGCTCCAAGGCCCGTCCCCAGCCAGGCGGCTTTTATGGCGGCTGGATTACGCCCGATCTGGCCGGGCCATTCAAAGGCGTCCCCGGTAGCGGAGACTGGTAACAGGCTAGATAAGCTTTCGCTTGCGCAATTTGTCCAACTCAGCGCGCACCGCGTCCAGACCGCCGTTGCTGTATTCAACAAATAATCTTTCTGCCGACAAATAGGTGAAGGCCACGTGGCGGTATTTGAAAAGATAGTCAAGCTGTTTGCTGTCGTATCCGTATTCAGGTGCGAGTTTTTCCAGGACAACAGCTACCGTACTGGCTGCCGGGCCAGTGAAGATGTAGTCTGCATCCGACAGATTGTGAAGTACGTATTCAAGCAGCACATTGGGTTCGGATCCACTGGCGGCATTCAGGTCCATGGATCCGAGTTGCCGCAGCGAAGGCAGGCGCGGCGCCCCTTTGTCGTCGCGCCGCAGGTAGCCTTGCGCAAACGGATCGATCTGGGCAATGATTGAAGCAGCCCTGATCCAGTTCACCACCTTGTACTCATTGCCATAGGTGGGATTGGCATGCGCTGACGCCACCGTCAAGACAAAGTCTGCTGGCATTCCGCGCTTCAAGGCCTCAGCGAGCCCGAGAATGTGGTGGGCACCGGTCTTTGAGTCGCCAGCAGCGCCATTGTTGTCGGTCTTTCCGTTGCCCCCAAAGTTGAGTTCCCTGAATTCTGTTCCATCGGCGTTCCACTGGAACACAATCGTCTTCGCCCAATCGTGCCATAAGGGTGCCGCCGCAACGATGTCTTCGTCGATCACAAACGGTTGGTGTTTTTTCTCCGGTCGCATTAGGTCTGGTGGGGCCAAGGTCGGGAATCCAGCTTTATCACTCGACCCATAGACCGTTCGATAATTTTTTGCCAGCGAGGCTGCGCTTCGGCCGTTGAAAGCTTCATGCACAGGCAGGCCACCCGGCTCCGAGTGGTGGCCGCCGGTGGCACCACCGGGTGCCGAGAAGAAGGCCTGTGGCATGCGGGGGCAATCTGAGCCGTCCGCCTCTATGCCAGGAAAAACGCCGGCAATCAGGCCACCTTCGATGGAGGCTCCATCTGCCGGATCCATCAGTCCTGCTGCTGTCAGTTGCTCGACGATCCGCTGCTTGTTCGCATCTTGCAGGCCTGCGCGGTGCCGGATGCAGGCCTTGTCCTTGTCCATCAGCTCAGTCAGGTTGGTACGCAGTTGCGAACTACGAATGTCGCGCAAGCGGTCAACGAGGATCTTGCGGGCCGACTGGACGAGGGGCGAAGCGCTTGCAAGTCCAATGGCCCGGGAATTGCCGGCACCGGTCTGCAATTGATCTGCTCCCTGGGCAACGCTTGCCAATGAAGATGCCGCAGTAAGAACGGCAATACGGATCAAACGTGGGGCTAGGGCATCGAGAGCGGGCATCGTGGGGCACCAATCATGGATTAGGAGATTTCCCCACTATCTGCGACCGAGATGACAACAACGTGAAACTCGAGGCCTACTTGCGGAAAAGTGGCTCAAGATTCCTGAGCGCGCTTTGCGCCCTACGTTCGCCGTACTGCATTGCCAGGGCGTGCATCAGTTCGCTCCGTGCGTACCACAGCGTGTCTGTGTCCAGCGCGAACTGCAGTTTGTGGGCGAGCCGGGGGTGATCCTTTTGGCCTGACTCCCCCAATAATCCCATCATGGCCCTCTTGATAAGCTGCCCATCCGGATCGTCTTGTGGAAACGACTTTCGGCTGCCCACCCATCGGGAGATCCTGTTTTTGACAAAGGCATCTATGCGTTTCACTGGACCAGTCTATGGCTGCCAGTTTTCAGTTTTATGACAAGGCGGCCCCAAACCATATGTGAACGGAACCTGACGCTGCCCGAAAGAGGGGCAACGCCATTCTTGTAAGGCAATTGGGCGTTGCGTCGAGCAGCAGCCGATCAGGTTGAAGGCCCGGTTCGCCCTCAATAATTCGGCTATGGGATAGAACGCGCTGCGGTTTCAATGACAGCGGCAACTGCCTGCGGCTGCGAGACAAGGACCGCGTGGCTTGCCCGGACGAAAGTGATCCTGGAGCCGGCGCGCTGCGCCATCCACTTTGCGCGTTCGATATCCAGCGCCCGATCCTCAGTGGCAATCACGGCGTAACTGGGCTTGTCATGCCACGCTGCGGAGGGCATCTTTACGCTGAAGGCCGCGCCAGAGACGGGCATCTGCGCGTGCGCAAGGAAGTCGACCAGCCCTTTGGGCAGGTCAGCCGCCACATCGTGCGCGAAATAATCAGCATTGATGGATACAAAGCCGTCCGTGCTCACAGTCAGGTGCTTCTCTGCTGGAGGCTTGGGTGGGGCAACTTCTCCCGCGGTTTCTCCGACATCTGGCTGCAGTCCCGCCACGTAGACCAGAGCCTTCACTTTGGGGTCGGTGCCTGCCACCGTGATCACCGCCCCGCCATAGCTATGGCCAACCAGTACAACCGGGCCCTCCTGCCGGTCGATCACACGCCGGGTTGCAGCCACATCATCGTCAAAGCCGGTGAGCGGCTGCTGAACAACCGTCACGCGGTAGCCTCGGCGGGTGAGTGCGGTGTAGACGGCACGCCAGCTCGAGCCGTCGAGCAGGACACCGTGCACGAGGACAATACTGACGGGCCGCGCTGCTTGCACCGACTGCGCGAAGCCAGTGACCGTCAGCAGCATGGCAACCGAACCAAGACAGACCATCCGCAAGAGTTTCATTTTTTGCTCCGACTTGGATCTTCGAAGGCAACAGTACCGGTCTCCAGCAGCGACTTCAGGTTGGACAGTATTTTCGGCCAGCCACCGGAGACCGCTTCGACCAGCTTGGAGTCTTCGCGTTCGACGCTATGCGTGATCGTCAGCCTCACGGCCTGTCCAGCGGGGACAAGTTCCATCGTACATAGCGAAGCGCCTTCAGCCCTGAGTTCGGGGCGCATCTGATGTTCCCAACGGATCACGAGTCGCCGGGGAGGATCTGCTTCAACGATCTCGCCGGCGTCCCAGACCTCGCCGCGGTCGTTTACCAGCTTCCACGGAGAACCCGTGGTATATGGGCTTTCACAATGCATGCCGAACCAGTACTGCTTCTGGAACTCCTGCCCGGTTAGCGCTGACCAGAGTTTGTCAGGCGTTGTACGGATGTAAGTCGTGTAGACAAAGGTTGACTTGGCCATTGGGTTTCTCCAGCTTGAATATTCAGTTGATCGCAAAGGGCTCGGCCAGCACAACCGAGCCCGTCTCCACGAGCGACTTCAGGTTGCAGAGGATTTGTGGCCAGAAGAAGCCGGTTGCCCCGATCAGTTTGGACGCCTCACGCTCCATCGAGTGCGTGATGGTGAGCTTCACCGCCTTTTCGATGGGCTCCAACTCCATGGTGCACAGCGAGTCGCCTTCGGCCTCGAATTCGGGGTTCATATGATTCTTCCACCGAATGACGAGTCGCCGCGGCGGTTCTGCCTCAAGGATCGCGCCCGAGTCAATGACCCGACCATCCGGATAGAGCATTCGCCACGCCGAGCCGGGCTTCCACGTGCTTTCGCAGTGGACGCCGAACCAGTATTGCTTCATGAACCCCGCGTCTTCGGTCAGCGCGGACCAGAGTCGCTCGGGTGTCGTGCGGATGTAAGTTACATAGACGAATGTTGACCTAGCCATTGCTTTTCTCCAATTGACGTTTGAGTTGGGCAAGCGCTTTGAGGCGCGGTTTCTCGAACTTGGCAATCCAGCGCTCGTAGATCTCCTGCAGGGGCACCGGATTGAGGAAGTGCAGCTTCTCACGGCCGCTGCGTACAGAGGCCACGAGATTGGCCGCTTCCAACACATCGAGATGTTGTGTCACGCCTTGCCGGCTCATGTCCAGGTGCTCGCATAGCTGACCCAGTGTCTGGCCGTCGTGCGCATGCAACTGGTCAAGCAGTTTGCGGCGGCTGGGGTCGGCCAGGGCCTTGAACAGCCGGTCGGTATCTTCGGGGTGATTGGACATGCTGCATCAATAGGCAGGTTGTGACTTGCATGAATTATAGGCAAGTCGTTGCTTGCATGTCAAGCGGCCTGATGATTGAGGGTATATCGAAATCCCCCATTGCGTAAGTTCGCTATTGCCTCCAAAGGGCTGGATCCGGCGGCAAGTGGATTGGATCGCCTTGGAAGAAGGAGCCCGAGGCTGTGGTGGTTCTATGGGGGCCTGCGGCCCCCGGCGGTCAGAACGCAGCCAGCATTTCAATTCCGGATGTCAGCATTTTCAAGCTCCTCATCATCCTGCGGAACAAACACCATGCGGGTCTTGGTGTTGATGTCCATCAAGCCCGCGTAGCGTCCCCAAGCAATCATAGTTTGAAACACGCGTTCGGGGTTGTCATAAGGGAGCGCGCTGGCTATGTCCTTAATAACACGGTCGGCATCAACCTCCTCGTTTTCATGCAGCAGCGCAATGATGATGTGAAAAAGACGCAGTTTGAATACTTGCTCTGAAAATATCTTTCTTCTTCCGACCCGATCAGAGGCAACAAACCTTCGACCTAAATCCGTGAATCGAACATCCTGCTTGGGCGTGTCAACCAACTCAAGGATTTCTGCTGCCTTGACAATCGAGATGGTTTCGCCGAACTCCTTCCCGATCTCATCCGAGATATCGTAGATGTTCGACAGCTCGGGGGAATCGTTCAATATGCTCATCAAGCCCAATATCTGACCAACCGGTACAAAGGGGATCGACTCCATGCGGGAGCGGCCGCGCGAGATGGGTTGCCCCGCCACCGGCACCTCGGCCGGCAAGTCGGGCAGCGTCATGGTCGTGATGGACTCATGGATGATGCTCACAAGCCGCTGGAACTCGGCTGACTTCGTGTCGCGCGGGTACGGAAGCGGGTTATTCAAAACCAGGCCCAATCTGCCCGGGCGAGGAAATACCACCACAATGCGGTTGGCCATCTCCACGGCCTCCTCGATGTTATGGGTCACCATAAAAATGGAACTCAGGCCATTTTCCTGGTTGCGCCACAGTCCAATCAATTCCTGGCGCAAGTTTTCGGCCGTCAGCACGTCCAGTGCGCTGAAGGCTTCATCCAGGCAAAGCAGTTTGGGCTGGGACACCAGGGCACGGGCAATCCCGACTCGTTGCCGCATACCGCCTGACAGTTCCCGCGGATATGCTGAATGGTAGTTGCCCAGCCCGATCAGTTCAATTGCCTTGTCGACTGCTGCATTCCGGTCCGCACGCGAGACCTTGTGAGCCATCAGCCCCACTGCGACATTCTGTTCAACAGTCAACCAGGGAAAAAGCGCAAAGGTCTGGAATACGATGGACGCATTTGGATTAATACCGTCAAGCGTCTTGCCATTCGCCATGGCACGACCCGAGGTCGGCTCCACCAAGCCCGTGAGGCAGCGCAGGATGGTTGACTTGCCTGAGCCAGACTGGCCCAGCAAAGCCAGAAGCTCGCCCTGATTGACCGCAAGGTCAATGTTCTCCAGCACCTTCAGTTCGTGGCCTCCAGCCGTCTTGAACGATTTGGAGACGGCACTGAGCTCAGCGACCGGATATGCCATTTCAGTTTCATTCATAGATGCGTCCGGTGCTAGTCAAGACGGAAGCGCTGCTCAGCATAGGCATAGAGCTTGCGCCAGAAAAATTTGTTCATAAGAACCACGAACAGGGACATGATTGCGATGCTGAGGATGATCATGGGCGTATCACCCGTTCGTGTGACATCGGCGATGTAAGCGCCCAGGCCGTCGGCCTTCAGGCTGGTGTCGCCCCAATTGGCCAGTTCGGCCACGATGCTGGCGTTCCAGGCGCCGCCCGCAGCCGTGCAGGCGCCGGTGACCCAAAACGGGAAGATGGCTGGCAGAATCATGGTTCGCCACAGATCCCAGTTCCGCAGCCCATAGACACGGGATGCTTCCTTCAGGTCATTGGGAATTGCCATGGCGCCGGCAATCACGTTGAAGAGGATGTACCACTGGGTTCCCATGGCAATGAGCAAAATGCTGCCCCAGTTCATGGATACATGGGCGGCCACAAAAAAGCCGACGACGATGGGGAAAGTCATGTTGACCGGAAACGATGCGCCAATTTGCACCAAAGGCTGGGCAATCCGGGCGACCTTTGGCTGGAAACCAATCCATACGCCAATGGGTGTCCAGACAAGGGTGGCGATCACCGTCATGGCGGCCACACGCAGCAAGGTCAAAAAACCCAGCCAAACAACGTGCAACACCAGGTCAAGCGAAAGCGCCCCGTGGAGCACCTGCACCGCAGACAATAGGCCGGACAACACCTCGAATGCCATAGCAAAGCCAAGCACTATTCCGATCCCTCGCCAAAGCAGGCGCTTATGCTTTTTGCGCAAGATCGGTGGTTTTGCAAGACGGGGAGGTGAAAGACGGGAAAGCCTGTCCGCAACGGGCTGCAGCACCTTTTCGTCAAACCAGGCAAAGACATAGGTACCACGCAGGAGGTTGTAAACCCAGGAGGTTGCGGGAGTCGCCGATTCCGTCAATTCAATCTTGAACTTGTCTGCCCATGCCAGCAAGGGCCGCCAGACCAGTTGGTCGCTCGCCAAGATCAAAATGATCATGGCAATCACCGCCCACAACGCAGCTGAATTGTCTCCCTGCGCGATGGCTGCAGCCATGTAGGAACCCAGGCCCGGAAGCTTGATGTCCTTGTTCATTACGCTTATCGCTTCGCTTTGGGCGACAAAGAACCAGCCTCCACCAAACGACATCATCGAATTCCAGATCAGGCTGTGGGCGGATGCCGGCAATTCGACCGTCTTGAAGCGTTGCCAGGGGCTCAGGCCATAGGTCGAGGCGGCCTCTTGCATGTCCGAGGGGATGGTCACCATGGAGTGGTAGAACCCGAACGCCATATTCCAGACCTGACCAGTAAAAATGGCAAAGATGGCGGCGCACTCCACACCCATCAAACTGCCAGGAAACAAGGCCATGAAACCGACCACGGTGGCAGACAGGAACCCCAGCACCGGAACCGACTGCAGCACGTCAAGAGCCGGAAGAATAAAGGTGCGTGCGGCTTTGCTCTTGGCTGCAAGATAGCCAGTCAAAATGGCGAAGAAGAGGGAAAAGGAAAAGGCGATCCACATGCGCAGCAGCGTCCGCCCCGCGTAGTAGGGAATCTGGCCTGGATCCCGGTCAATCTGCAGCACGACCGTGTCATCGAAGTGCACCAGCATCCCCTTGCCAAAGTGCAGCGCACTCCACAGCAAGGAAAACAGCACCAACATGACCGCTGCATCTATCCAGCCAAAGACGCGCGGTTCTGTTTGAACAGAAAGTTGCGGAGAGGTGCTTTTCATGGCCCGGAAGCTACCACAGACACGTTACCGTCATATTAAATCCGGCCTCCTGTGATGCCTCGCCTTTCGCCTCCTGTGATGCCTCGCCTTTCGCCTCCTGTGATGCCTCGCCTTTCACTACTAGCTTGAAATATCATTGCTACCCGCAGGGGCGCCATTCTTGTCGGAGTTGAAACGTAAACCCGTTTGGCCTGACAAGACTACTTCGCGTCTCAGTGATACAAAACACCAGAAGTATTTTTTGGATGGCACAGATATCCGCCCGTTCTGGTCAATGGCAAGTGCGGGCGAAGCCTATTTTCGAATTGATCGCATCGCGCGAAAGGAGATTTGACCACCATGGACACAAGTCTTGGACTGACACGCTGCTTGAACGTGTTGAAACGATTGGCCCTCCAGTTTGGCTTCCTTGCAGTTCCTCTGCTCACGACAACGCCGATAAAGGCGCAGGAACCCCCAAGTGATGAGCAAATTGGAGAGATTGCCCAACAGGGAGTAGTCTATGGATTACCGCTCATCCTTATGGACCTGACCCGGCAGGTCCGGACCAATGCTGTTGAGCCTGGTCCCTTTTTGGCGCCAGTGAACCGACTGGCGCAAAACACCGAATACCATGACGCTTCGTACAAAGTTGTTGTCCGGAGCAACGTCGACTCCCTGTATTCGATGGCGTGGCTCAACCTCAAGGCAGAGCCTGTCGTGCTTTCCGTCCCCGATACGCGCGGCAGGTTTTATCTGTTTCAGATGCTCGACATGTGGACAGACGTCTTCGCGTCGCCGGGAACGCGCACGACTGGCTCCGACGCTGCAAATTTCGCGATCGTAGGGCCCGATTGGAAAGGCACGCTACCGGCGAATCTGCGGGAAATCAAGGCGCCGACCAACGATGTCTGGCTTATAGCGCCCACGCAAACCAATGGTCCTGCGGATTACCCAGCCGTCCATACCATCCAGAATCAGTACAAGCTGACACCACTCTCGTCGTTTGGGCCGCCCTACATTCCACCCAACGGCGCGCTCGATCAGACAGTCGATATGCAAACGCCACCTGTGCAACAGGTCGCGAAATTGGGCGGCATTGCCTTTCTCTCGCGCTTGGCCCTGTTGATGAAAGCCAATCGGCCGCGGCCGGGCGACGCACCGATGCTCGCGAGGCTGTCCCGCATCGGATTTGTACCTGGGCAGCCGTTCGCCACCACCAACTTGTCCTCTGGGGCACAGGAACGGGTCGAAGGTGCTGTCAAGGCAGTGCTCGCAAGGCTGATGGCGCCCGGGCCGAACGCACATCTCGTGAACGGTTGGAGCATCCCGCCCGCAATTCTCGGCAACTTCGGAACCAACTATGCGGTTCGCGCACAGGTCGCTCTGGTCGGATTGGCCGCAAACCTTCCTGCCGATACGATCTATCCGACGGCATATGTCGATGCCGAAGGCCAAGCTCTGTCCGGAGCCAAGCGCTATGTTGTGCACTTTGACAAGAATGAATTGCCGCCGGCCAATGCCTTTTGGTCTGTCACGATGTACACGCCGGACTCGTTTTTTGTCCCGAACAAGATAGGTCGATACGCATTGAGCAGCTGGATGCCGCTCCAGTTCGAAGCCGACGGATCGCTCGACCTCTATCTCCAGAAGGATCCTCCAAGCGCTGCACAACAGCAGAATTGGCTTCCCGCGCCAGAAGGTCCCTTCAATGTCACGATGCGCCTGTATTGGCCAAAGCCTGAGGCGCTGGATGGACGCTGGGTGCCTCCGGGAATCAGGGAAACGAAGTAACTTCGTCACTCGCCTGAGACAGTCCTCGAAAATTTGGACTCAGTCGTTTCGTTCGACGAAAACAGGGGGATTAGCAACCCCACCTACCACGCAGCGGGCAGGCGCGTACCGTTGCTTTTAGCAAAACCGGTGGTAGTACCGACCAAGCGATCAGGCTTGATGACCAGACAAGATCAATTTCAAACCTAACAACATCATGACGCTGCCCGCGACACGATCAACGCTGGCCTTGTAGCGCAAATAGGCACGGCGTGGGTGCTCAGAAGATAGCGCCAAGGCGACAACCGAATACCAGCCTGACTCAATGGCGAAAACGATGATGACCAGTGCCAAGTCAAAGGCAATTGACGAAGCGGGCGGAAGAAAAGCAGCAAATACGCTCGCGTAGACGATGGCCGTCTTAGGATTGCTCACCTGCGTGACAAAGCCAAGTACAAGCGACTTGGGCAATGCGGTGTGTACAACAGAGGGCTCGCCTTGAACCATGAGAGCTTGTCTGGCTGACTTCCAGATCCGGAACCCCAGATAGGCGAGATACATTCCGCCAGCAACCTTGAGAGCCAGATACACCGATGGAACCGCCAGGAGCAACGCCTGCAGTCCGACAAGCGCGGCCAAGGCAAAAAGGACACCACCAGCCCCCATTCCCATGGCCGCAGCAATCCCATTTGCGCGCGACGAAGAAACGGCCGCACGGGCAACCATGACAAAGCTCGGGCCTGGGCTGATCACGCCAACGGTCAGTGCGCCAAGTACGCCGGCGAGCGCCGTCAGTTCACGCATAGACACCTCCATTTTTGTCGCAGTTTAGCGAGCTGGAACCCGCGTCTGCCAAGCCTGCCTTGCAATAGTCAACGGCCAACCAGTGGTTTCGTGCGTCCCAATGAGGTCGGTTTTGAATCAAGCCGGCGTCAGGCGATTCGCTTGAGTACTGGCGGATCGTAGCGCTGCTCGACAATTTCCTTGGAGGGCATGTAGTTGCGCATGGTCAGATTGAAGTTGCCCTTTTTCGGTGTGGGCAACCAGTTGCTGAGTTTCTCGTCCAACGGGCGCCCAGCCTGAATAAAGATACGCAAGCCGCCATCGCTGTCAAACTTCAGGCCCTTCATGTTTTCGCGAATGGCCCAGCGGTTGATCTCATTGGGCACCAGGTTGAAATCCTGGTACATGGTGAACGACCAAAAAGCTTCCACCTTGGGAAATTGATCACGGCGCATGTAGAGTTCGTACTGCCCGGAGCTGTTCAAACGCTCGCCATTTTGATCGAGAGAGGCCCACAAATAGGTGCATTCATGCGGCGGGTGCGCGACGATGCCCCACAGCGACTGCCAGGCTGCGCGCATTACGTAATCGCTGGTGTGCGCCTGGCCAATGTCGGTGGGAAAGTAAAACCAGCCGTTTACGGCCCGCGCCCAGGGCCGCTCGACCTGCGAGCGCAGCGCCGGCAACGCATCCCGAGCGGCCCGGGCAAGACCCCGGTTGGTGTCCGTGTCGTTGCGGGACAAGTCCATTCCGGGCCCGATGTTCACGGTCTTGAATCCCTGGAGGAGGATGTCGTCGCTGGCTGGCGGCGGATTCTCGGCCAGCATGTGGTTCAAAATGGCGAAAGGTCGCAGCGGATTGCCGGCAAACTGACTCACGTCAAAGACATTGAAGTCATTGGGCACAAACACACGGCCAGAGACGAAGTCGGCTAGGGGTGTCAGTTTGGCTTGGCCGAATTTGGCCTTGGCCCAGGCAACTTCCTGAGCATCATCTTGGTCAACGCGCAGGCGAATCAGGGCAAACATCCATTTTTGCTCGCAATGCAACACCCGGTCAAAGCGGCCTTCGGGCAGGCCGCCCTGCCAGCCCGGCGGCACCAGCAAGAAATTGCCAAAAATCGGACCGCCCGATCGTTTGCTGATGTAGGCGAAGTTGTTGGTGTAGAGGTCAGTCACCTGCACTGAAAAATAGTGCCCCTCGGGGTCGGTCGTGCTGAGCACCATTGGGCCAGCGCGCAAATCAACGAATGCGCCAGCGTACACCGTATCAGTATTGAAGGAGCCGCCATCCTGGTAATTGGAGGTCGCAACAAAGTCTTTGGTGGTGATCCAGGAGTTCAGCGGCTTGAGGGCTGAGTTGGGATCTTTTGCCCACTTGTACATGATGTTCGCAAAGTAGATGAGCGGGAAGCCATACTCGAAAGCCTGGATGCCCATGGCATAGGCATGTGCCTCGCGAGGGTTGCCTACGCCTTCTTGGCCTTTGAGCATATCCAATTGGCCGGCATAGGTTTTTTGACCTGGCATAGGTGCCGTCTGAGCCTGGGCGAAGCCGCCCAATCCAGCGGCCAGGGCCAGCATCGAGTGCTTGAGAATGTCGCGTCGTTCCATCGTTGTCTCCGGTTTGTTTTGCTCAAGGGCTGATTTCGGTCACTGGTAGTGGCACCCTAGTTTGACCGAATATATTGAGTTGGACACGCCAAAACTTACTGGATGTATAACCCATGCAGCCAGCCGTCCCAATCGCCATGTTATTCCACACAGCCACTTTCGACTGCCGACCTTGCAGACCGGCCCCACGCGTGGTATTTGCCTAGCTGCCGCTCATCATCTGCGGCAGCCACAGCGTGAGCGGTGGCCAGAGCGAAATGGCGAGCAGCACCACCAGCAAGGGCACCAGCCAGGGCAGGATGGCGCGCGACATGGTTTCAAAACTCACTTCGGCGATGCGCGTCACGACAAACAATACCACCCCGATGGGCGGGTGGATGGTACCCAGAATCAGGTTGAGCACCATGACCACCCCAAACTGCACCGGGTCAATGCCGTATTGGACGGCTGCTGGCACGAGGATGGGAATGAGGATGAGCATCGCAGCCAGCGCTTCCATGAAGCAGCCTACGACAAGCATCAGTCCGTTGGCCATCAGCATGAACATGGCCGGGCTTTTGATGGTGGCGACTATTAGGGGTGTCAGCGTCTGGGGCAGGCGCGAGATCGACATGCACCAACCCAGCGCACTCGCTGCCATGACCAGCACGACGACCAGACCGGTTGTCTCGGCGGTCTCGACCAGAATTGGGCCGAGTTGGCGCAGGTGCAGCGTCCGGTAGACAACAAATCCCAGCAGCAGGGCATAGAGGCATGCAACCGCAGCAGCTTCGGTGGGCGTAAAGAATCCGCTGAACATGCCGCCCAGGATGACTACGGGCGTCATGAGCGCAAAGAAGCCGTCCAGAAAGGTGCGGCCAACTGCCTTGAAGCCGGCAAACGGTTTGCGCCCCATGCCTTCGCGCGTGGCGATGACGGCCACCATCAGCATCAGCACAATGCCCATCAAAACGCCCGGGACCACGCCGGCCATGAACAGCTTGCCGATCGATACGTCCGCTGTGACCCCGTAGATCACCATCGGCAGGGATGGCGGAATGATGGGGCCGATGGTAGCAGCCGCAGCCGTGATGGCGGCCGCAGTTTCGGGCTTGTAGCCCGCATTTTTCATGGCGCGGATTTCGATGGCGCCCGAGCCCGCCGCATCGGCCACGGCCGAACCCACCATGCCCGCGAAGATCATGCTGGTCAGGATGCTCGCGTGCGCATAGCCTCCGCGCACCCAGCCGATCACGGCGGTGGCAAAGGCCACAATGCGGTCGGTGATGCGCGCGGCGCCCAGGATGTTGCCCATGAGGATGAACAGGGGCGCTGCCACGATGGGAAACGAGTTCATCGAGCCAGCCATCTTCTGCGGTAGCACGGTAATGGGCATTCCGCCCATCCACAAAAAGGCCAATGCAGCCAGGCCCATGCTGGCAAACAGGGGCAGGCCGGCCAGGATGCTGAACAGCCAGGCAGCAGAGATCTTGACCATCAAGCCGATCACGCGGCTCCACCTCCCAAGCTTGGGCCCTTGCCAACAAGCTGCCAGCAGCGCAAAACGGCCTGCACCGCAGTGAGCAGACCGGCGGGCACCAGCGGGGCATACATCCACGCGACCGATACCGGTAGCGCCATCGCTTCAATGTCGGCATTGGTACGAACCAGGTGCACGCTGTACCAAGCGATCACGGCGCCGAACAGGGCCAGGCCCAGCTGGATCGCCACTTCCGTCCAGAGGTGCGCGCAGTGCGGAAAGCGGTCAAGAAAAAACCGAATCCGGATATGCGACTGCCGGCGCGTGGCAATCATCCAGCCTGCGCAGGCGAGCCAGACCATGAAGTATCCGCTGGCTTCGTCGGTCCAGCTCAGAGGGTGGTTGGCCGCACGGAAGACGATGCCGGCGCTGACCACCCCCAGCAGGGCCACGACCAGCGAGGCCGCCACCAGATTGAGCAGCCTGCCGCTCCAGACCCGGAGCATCAGAGCGCCTGTAGGGACTCGAAAGTACCCTTGCCCCATTTGTCGGCAAATAGGGCTGGCACCTTGTCAAGCACGGGCTTGCGCCATACGGCAAGGTCGGGGGTGATAACAGTCATGCCGGCGGTCTTGAAGGTGTTGACCAGGGTGGCTTCCTGGCTGAGCAATTCCTTGTCCTGCCAGGCAGCGCCGGATGTGAGGGCTTGCTGAACGATGTCGCGGTCGGCCGGGCGCAGACCCTTCCAGAAGGCATCGTTGACGATGACCATGCGCGGCGTAATGATGTGTTCGGTGAGCACAAGGTACTTTTGGACCTCATTGAATTTGCCGCTCTGGATGGTCGGCAGGGGGTTTTCCTGCCCGTCTACAGCGCCCTGGCTCAACGCTAGGTAGAGCTCGCCAAAGGCAATCGGTGTGGCGCGCGCACCCCAGGCCTCGGCCATGGCGCGAAAGGTGTCCACCGGCGGCACGCGCAGCTTGAAGCCGACCATGTCGGCCGGCGTGCGGATTGCCTTGCTTCCCGAGGTCAGGTGACGCTTGCCGTAGTAGGTCAGATTGAGCATCCGCATGCCGCGCTTGGAAACGAGGTCGTCGTTCATCTTGGCGAACAGGGGTGTCCCGGCCGCCTTAGACATATGGGCCGCGTCGCGCCACAGGTACGGTGCCTCGATGACCGACAGCTGCGGCAGGAAGGTGCCGATGGCACCCGCGCCGTCGGTGGTCATTTGCAGGGCGCCGGAAGAAACGGCTTCGATCATGTCTTTGCCCGAGCCCAACTGGCTGTTCGGGAAGAGCTGGATGTCAATGCGCCCGGCTGTCTTTTCCTTGACTTCCTTGGCCACGCGTTCGGCCATCTGGACCTGTGGATGCGATCCCGCCAGCGATTCACCCCAGCGGATGGTGGTGGTCTGCGCGCGCAGCAGCGTCGGGCCGGCCAGCGTGGCGGCGGCTGCGGCCGTGGCCTGGATGAAGCGCCGTTTGTTGAGGGTGTGCATGGGCTGTCTCCTTTGGTGGGTGGAAAGTCAATACGCTAGGGGCCGGCGGTTGCTTGCGCCAGGGCATCCACTTCGGCACGCAGGGGCATCGCCCTTGCAGCCCCTTCGCGCGTCGTGGCCAGGGCTGCGGCCATGCTGGCAAAGCGGGCCGCTTCCGGCAATGGGCGGCCCTCGGCAAGCGCAACACACAGGCCCGCGTTGAAAGCATCGCCGGCCCCGACCGTGTCGATGGCCTGCACCTTCAAGGCGGGCAGGTGCAGGGGCGGCTGCCCGCGCGCGAAGACCCAGGCACCACGAGCGCCGTCTGTCATGACCACGGCGCCCACGCCCAGTGCCAGCAAGCGCGCGCCCAGTTCGGGCAGGCTGGCTTGGGCGCCTGGGCCGATGCCGCACAGTTGCCGCGCCTCCAGGCTATTGGGCGTGAGTACATCCACCAGCGCCAGCCACTCAGGCGGGAGCGGGCGGGCCGGTGCCGGATTGAGCACGCTGCGCGCGCCGCAGTCTCGCGCCATGGTGAGCGCGGCATGGATGGCTTCGTCCTGCACCTCCAGTGGCATGGCGACAATCGCTGCGCCTTCAAAGGCGGGCCAGGCCGCTCGCACCTGGTCTGCGCCCAGCGCAAAGCCGGATCCGCGGAACACCGTGATGCAGTTCTCGCCGTCTGCGGCCACCAAGATTTGCGCCACAGCATTGGGCTCGCCGCGAGCCGTCCGGGCATGGACACTGGAAATGCCTTCGGCTGTCCAGAAGGGCAGAGCCATCCGGCCAAAGTCGTCGTCGCCCAGGCGCGCGACCACATCGACCTGCGCGCCCAGCCGTGCTGCGCCCACCGCTACGTTGGCGCCCTTGCCGCCCGGGCCAATAGCAAAAGAATCGCCCCACAGCGTCTCTCCCGCGGCCGGCAGGCGCGGCACCCGCATGACCAGGTCCACATTCCAGCAGGCAATGCAGACGATGCGGGGCGCGGGCATGGTGATGATCCGGAGGCTAAAGGCGCTCGCCGCTCGCGGCATCAAACACGTGCACGAGTTCGGGGGCGATGCCCAGCGAAATGCGCTCGCCGACCTTAACCGCCAGGCGGTCATGCACCAGGGCCTGGATCTGGTTGCTGCCGACGGCTGTTGCCTTGCCGGCATCCAGCGGGGCGCAGCTGATCAGGGTGTCGGCGCCGCTGAACTCAAGCACTTCGACCACGCAGGGAATGCCGGGTGCATCGGCTGGCAGCACGCGCAAGTGCTCGGGCCGCAGGCCCAGCGTCAGGCGCTGGCCGGGCGCTGTGCGCAGGTCGTCCGCCAGCCCAACTTCACCGCCAAAATCCACGATAGCCCACGTCAAATCAACGTGAGCAGCTATTAAATTCATAGCGGGCGAACCGATGAAGCCGGCCACGAAGGTGTTGCAGGGCCGGTCGTAGAGTTCAGCGGGCGAGCCCATCTGTTCGACCCGGCCGTCGCGCAGAACGACGATGCGGTCGGCCATGGTCATGGCTTCGATCTGGTCGTGGGTCACGTAGATCGACGTGGTCTTCAGGCGCTGGTGCAGGGAGCGGATCTCGGTGCGCATCTGCACACGGAGCTTGGCGTCGAGATTGGAGAGCGGTTCGTCGAACAGGAAAACCTGGGGGTCGCGCACCATGGCCCTGCCCATGGCCACGCGCTGGCGCTGGCCGCCGCTTAGCTGGCGGGGCAGGCGCGCGAGCAACTCTCCCAAGCCCAGCATCCGGGCCGCGGCCGCCACCTTGCCGGCAATGGTGGTTTGGCTTTCGCCGGCGATCATCAGGCCAAAACCCATGTTGGCTTCGACCGTCATGTGCGGATAGAGCGCATAGGTCTGGAACACCATGGAAACGCCGCGTTCCTTGGGCGGCAGGTCGTTGACCACCTGCTCGCCAATGCGGATGTTGCCGCCGCTGGGGTCGTCGAGGCCGGCAATGATGCGCAGCAGGGTGCTCTTGCCGCAACCGCTGGGTCCGACAAACACTGCAAACTCGCCGTCGGCAATCGTAATGTCCACGCCTTTGATGACGTGGGTGGGCCCGAAGGATTTTTCAATGCCGCTGAGGGTGACTGCCGCCATGGCCTAACCGCCTTTCACGCCGCCAGCCGTGAGGCCGCCGACAATTTCTTTTTGGATGAACAGGGTGAGCAGCAGGACCGGCAGGGTGACCAGCAGCGCGGCAGCTGCCAGCGGTCCCCAGGCAATCTGCTCGAAGGTCAGCACGTTGTAGATGGCCACCGGCAGCGTGCGTGTCTCGCGCCCCGCGAGCACGGCGCCAAAGATGAAGTTGTTCCACGAAAAGATGAAGGCCAGGATGGCGGCCACCGTAATACCCGGCCGTGCCAGGGGCAGCGCAATATAGCGAAAGCGCTGCCAGGGTGAACAGCCATCCACATAGGCCGCCTCTTCCAGCTCGTGCGGCAGGGTCTCGAAATAGCCCGCCACGATGTAGACCGTGATCGGCACGGTGATCACCAGGTGCGTGATGACCACGGCGGTGAGGGTTCCGGTAAGGCCCAGTAACTGGAACAGCGTGAACAGCGGAATCAGGAAGCTGATGGCGGGTGTCATGCGCGCAATCAGGATGGTCATCATCAGCTTGCGGGCTTTCATTCGGGCGATGCCGTAGCCTGCGGGTACACCCACCAGCAGGGCAGTCAGCGTGGCGCAGCCCGAAACCACCAGGCTGTTGATCAGGTACTGGAAAAACGGGCCGCTGGCAAATACCACCTTGAAGTTGTTGAAGGTCGGCGGATGGGGAATGAAAACGGGCGGATAGGCCAGGTTGTCCACATCGTTCTTGAAGGCCAGCGACAGCATCCACAAAAAGACGCTGATGGCAGGCGAGACCAGCAGCAGCACGCACAGGCCCAGCAATGCGCGATCCGCCAGTTTTTTCAGCTTGGCATTCATTCGTAGTATTTCGATTTTTCGCGCAGCCAGAAGAGCAGGTAGGACAGCGCCACCACCAGGACAAAGAACACCACGACCACCGCGCTCGCCTTGCCAATCTGGTAGAACGAAAAGGCCTGCAGATACAGGTAAAGGTTGATGGTTTCGGAGGCGGTGCCCGGGCCGCCTTGGGTGATCACATAAATCGTGTCAAAGGTCTTGAGGGCGTCGATCAGGCGCACCACGGCCGCGACCATGATGAAGGGCATCAGCAGGGGCAGGGTCACGTAACGCAGAGTCTGCCAGCGCGATGCACCCTCCATGTGGGCTGCTTCAAAGGGATCGGCAGGCAGCGAGGCTAGGCCACCCAGAACAATCAGCATGACCAGGGGCGTCCATTGCCATACATCCACCATGACCAGGCAGGCGATGGCCAGACGCGGGGAATAGACCCACTCGCTGGGGCCAACGCCCAGCAGCGAGAGCAGGTAGTTGAGCACGCCCTGCTGGGGGTGGAACATCATGGTCCAGATCAGTGCAATCGCCACCGGGGTGGCCATCATGGGCAGCACAAAGGCTCCGCGCAGAAAACCGCGCATGAAAAACTTTTGGTTGAACACGAGGGCCGCTGCCGTGCCAAGCACGAGGGGAGCGGCCACAGCTAGGGCAGTGAAGATCAGCGTATGGGCCACCGACTCCAGAAAGCGCCGGTTGCCCATGAGTTCGGTGTAATTGCCCAGGCCCGCAAACACGGCCTTGTGCCCGATCTTCCACTCGAACAGGCTCATCCACAGGGTGAACGCCCAAGGGAACACGATCACCGCCGTGATGACCAGCACGGCGGGGAGAATGAACCAGAGGAAGGGCGATGTCTTGCGCAGGCTCAAGTCTCGGCCTTGGCCAGCACGGGCGCGAAGTCGGCCGTGGCTTTCTTGAGTTCGCCAGCGACGTCGGCCCCATTGAGCATGTTGTTCAGGGCAATGCCAAACACATCGCGGAACTCGGTGACGGGCTCGATGATGGGCAGGCCGGGCCGGGCAATGCGCATGCTCTCGCCCACGGCATTGAGCCAGTCCACGGGCACTGTGAGCTTGGTGATCGCTTCCTTGTCGCGGTAGGCCGACAGCCGCACCGGTGCACCCGAGCCGGTGGCCAGCATGCGCGCCTGCATGGCCTTGCCTGTGGCCCACATGATGTAGTAAAAAGCCGCGCCCTTCTTGGTGGAAAAGCTCGACACACCGATACCGTCGCCGAAGGTGGCCGATACCTGCAGCTTGGGGCCAGGCGGCATCACGCCATAGCCCACCTTGCCAACAATCTTCGATTTGGCAGGGTCTTCCAGCGGGGGCGCAAAGCCCGAGCCATCGATCCACATCGCGGCCTTGCCCTGGAGGAACAGGCTCTGGGCCTCATTCCAGTTGTAACCGGCCACACCCGCCGGCCCCGTGTTCTTGAGCAGGTCGCGATACATCGCGGCCGAAGCGACCGCCTCGGGTGTCTCGGTGGCCAGCTTGCCGCCGGCGTCAAAAAAGTTGCCGCCATAGCCCAGGAAGAAACCGGTCCAGAGCGGAACGTTGGCGTTCTTGAGGCCCCGCCCGACGAAGCCGACCACGCCGTTGGCCGGGTCATGCAGCTTTTTGGCTGCTTCCATGATTTCGGGATAGCTCTTGGGATAGGCAACGCCCTTGGCAGCAAACAACTCCTTGTTCCAGTAGAGCACCCAGGGGTCGAGGTTCAGGGGCAGGCTGTCGATGCGGCCATCGAGCTGGGTGGCATAGAACATACCCCCGGCCGAGAAATCGGCGCGTTCGAATTCGGGCGGCGTGTTGGCGAATAGGGGTCGCAGGTCCTCCATCCACTTGCCCTTGGCAAACTGCCGCTTTTGCACGTGGTAACTCATTTGGATCACGTCGAAGCTGGTCTTGCCCGAGTTGAATTCGATGACGGACTTCTGGCGCGACTGCTGCTCCGGCACCTGCTCGGAGCCGACCTTGATGCCGGTCATGTCCTCAAACTCTTTCTGGTATTTCTGCAACAGATCGCCGCGAGGACTTTTCACCAGATGGACCTCGATGCTCTGGCCGCTGTATCGCTTCCAGTCAAAGGCCGATTGGGCAAAGCCACCCGGCGCGGCGGCCATTGCGCTGGTCGCTGCAGCAGCCTGCAACACGGTGCGGCGTTGGAGTTTTGTCTTCATGGGGTTGTCTCCGATGGGGGTTTAAATGGTCGCAGGGTCAGTGCCAAGCGCACGATACGCCTGTCGCACCGCTTGCGCCTCGGTGTTATCCAGAGGGCTCAGGGGCGGGCACACGTTGAGCCATGCGTCATCACCCGTCTGTTCGGCCAGCATGGTCTTGTAGACGCTGACAAAAGGCATGCCGGGGCGCATGCCGAGCAAGGCCAGCAGGCCGTGCATGAGCTTTTCGTCCGCAGCCGAAACTTCGGCCGGCCGGTCGATGATGCAGCGCATGAGGCGCGGCGCGATATTGCCCAGCCCGTTGATCGAGCCCGCACCGCCGACCAGCATGGTGGGGGCCACCTGCGGTTCGCCGCCCACCAGGATCGAGAGCTGGGGAAAGGCCTTGGCCAGCGCCAGCGAATGCTGCAGGTCACCTGTGCTGTCCTTGACGCCCACCACCTGACCCGGATGGCGGCGCACCAGCTCGGCAATGGCGGCATGGGAGAAAGAAACATTGCACAGCGACGGGAAGTGGTAGAGCAGAAGATTGGGCTTCGGATGGCCGATGCTGCGCACCACATAGGACACCGCTTCCACGATGCCATCGTCGCGCGGCGCGTTGAAGTAAAACGGTGGCATCAGCATGGTGGCAGCCGCGCGGTGTTGCAGGGCATGGCGGCCAAGCTCCACCGCGTCATCGAGTGCCAGGGCCGAGAGATTGACCACCAGCTGTGCGCCCCGCACGCCAGCCGCCAGAAAGGCATCCACCAGAGCCTTGCGCTGGGGAACCGTGAAAGCCGTGCCCTCACCCGTGGTGCCAAACAGCGTGAGCCCGTCGCAGCCCGCATCGAGCAGGCGCCTTCCGTGGGCCACGATGCGTGGCGTGTCAATCTGCCCCTGTGCAGTGACAGGGGTTAGCAAAGCGGGCCAGAGGCCCGAAATGGCATGGGTCAAGCGCGTCTCCTGGTGGGTGGTTCTTCGGTCGTTGAAGTGGGGCCCGGCAGTTGGCCAAGCGAAGCTTCGAGTACGCGGTTGCGCGCGCTCTCGATATGTGCATCAAGCAGACTGAGAGCGAGCTGGCCGTCACGCTGGCGCAGCGCGTCGATGAACCGCAGATGCTCCTGCATGGCCTGCTCGAGCAGCATGGAGTGCTCCAGGCTGATTAGGCGGATGCGCAGCGCATTGACGCGGTACGCATCGGAAATGATTTCATTGGCCAGCGAGTCCACCATGGCTTCGTGCAGGCCCCAGTCCACCGCTTGGGCATCGAGCAGCAGACGCTGGGTGATGCGCCCCCCACGGGCGCGGCGCAGGATGTCGCGGTGGGTGGATTCCGTTGCCCGCAACTGGGCGTCGGTGGCGATGCGCACATAGCAGGCCAAGCCTTCGCGCTCGATCATGCTCCGTATCTGGAAGGCGTTGCGGATCAGGCGCAGATCAACCGGGGTGATCTGCAAGCCGCGTTGCGGCACTGTCTTGATCAGGCCGCCTGCTTCGAGGCGGGAGATCATTTCGCGCA
>Ga0007834_1000187_pt1 | contig 21608 bp, 12 predicted proteins | sample CryBogCBE06Nov07_FD_71233 | JGI IMG/M metagenome (GOLD analysis project Ga0007834, IMG submission 71233) | Freshwater microbial communities from Crystal Bog, Wisconsin, USA - CBE06Nov07 | ecosystem: Environmental > Aquatic > Freshwater > Lake | place: Crystal Bog, Wisconsin, USA | collected...
GCTAACAAATTAGATTATACTCAGCAAACTTATATTGCTGACAATGAATTCACCTACAACTACAGTCAAGCTGGGAACAAGCTCGACGGGGAACCCCTATTGGGTGCGTGGCGTGGAATTTATCGTTACTTCTATGATACACTCACACCCAACTTGACTCCATGGGAAATGTTGGGTCTAAGCGAAGAACCTGCATGGTGGGCCAATAGATATGGCCCGGTCCCATACACCAGTGATAACTTGGTGTTGTGGGGAGATCTCGAAGCAGGTCTAGTAGCAGACCCTATTGCTCCGTATGTGATTCCTAAATATCGTCGTCCTGGATTAACCAAGGTAATTCCTGTTGATAGCCAAGGACAATTGGTTTCACCATTTTACAGTGTAATGGGCGCATATGATCCGCAAGGTTTCCAAAAGTCCTGGCAAGTGGGAGATGGCGGTCCTGTTGAAGCCAGTTGGTGGACCAGTTCCAGTTATCCGTTTGCTGTCATGCGTTTGTTGATATTGACACGCCCAGCCGAATTCTTTAGTTTATTTGCTGACCGTGACTTATACAAGTACAGTGCAGAATTTGATCAATACTTATACAATGGTCGTTATAGACTACGTCCTCAAGATGTTCAAGTGGTTGGTAACGGCGTAAGCAAGGCCAGTTATATCAACTGGATCGTGGATTACAATCAGCAGTTTGCGGTCAACAGCACCGACAGTTTAACTACCGACTTGGCAAATCTTGACGTGAGACTTTGCTATCGCTTTGCGTCATTTGTTGCCAGACAGAATCTACAAATTAATTTAGAAAAAGGTGCGCCACAAAGTCAAAATGATAGTTTAATTATTCCGCAAGAAAGTTACAACTTATTATTTTACAAAAATCAACCATTTAACCGTATTAATTATAGTGCGGTCATAGTCGAAGTAGTCGACGGCGGATATAGTGTATATGGATACAGCACCACTGATCCTTACTTTAGTATTTTATCCAGCAAGGTAAGCGGAATTACACAAACTATTTCTGCCGGCGATGTGTCGGTCACTGTGCCTAGCCAATACACCAATGACGTAAAGCAAATACCCTATGGTTATACATTTACAAATCGTGCCAGTGTAGTTGACTTCTTGTTGAGTTATGGTCAGTATCTGGTCAACAAAGGTCTTAGCTTTGTTGTTCAAGAGAATGGCTATGTGCTAAATTGGATTCAGATGGCTCAAGAGTTTTTATATTTTGCCAACCAAGGCTGGGCACCGGGCGCACTTATAAATCTTAATCCATCGGCATCACAAGCTATTTCGTTTACCCCTGGAGCAGTAGTAGACTCTATAGTAACATATACTCCAGAAAATGTTGTGTTGGATCAAAATCGGCATGCCCTTGATGCTAAAAATTTAATCATTTATAGAGAAGATAATACATTCAAATTGAATCCCGCTCCAGGCGGAAATCAAACCATCAGTTATTTACAATTACAATATACTGACTACGAAGACATGGCAGTATTTGACAATGTAACAATTTTTAATGATTTAATTTTTAATCCTATCACAGCAGAAAGACAAAATCGTTTGGCATTGTCAGCAGCAACCAGCACTGATTGGAACGGCACACTAAATGCTCAAGGATTTATACTGAACCAAAATAATGTTGTAGCTTGGAAACCCAATACCAAATATACCAAAGGGGACATTGTCATTTACAAGAATAACTATTGGCAAGCGGCCAATATTATTCAACCCAAGGCCATGTTTGAATATGCCGACTGGTATAAGAGCAACTACGATCGTATTCAACAAGGCTTGTTACAAAATTTAGCCACAAAGGCAGACCAGTTATCTAATAGCTATAATATTCAAACAGCCAATCTTAATACCGATAATGACCTACTGGCCTACGGATTAATTGGATTCCAGCCGCGTCAATATATGGTTGATTTAAATTTAACCAATCCTAGTCAGATTCAATTGTATCAGCAATTTATTAAAACCCTGGGTAGTCGTCGTGCTACAGAATTGATTACGCAGGCCAATCTGACCACACAATCGGCTGAATATAATATTTACGAAACCTGGGGTATTCAAGTGGGCACATATGGCGCTCAGGCCAACCGTAGTTGGTTTGAAGTTGCTCTAAATGAAGCCTTATTAAATGGAAATCCTAGCACTTTCCAAATAGTAGTGCCAGGCCAAACTAGCCAGGCCAACCAGGCTATATTATTAAGTGATCTTTGGGCAGAAAGCTACGCCATTCCTAATACCAATATATTGCCAACAACCTATGATACTAATTTAACCACAGCACTGCCCAGTGCAGGTTATGTCAATATCAATGATGTTGACATCACTGTGTTCAATCTAAATGATCCATCGACAATTGCTGCCAATCTTACCAAGATTGGTAACGGAACTAGAATCTGGGTAGCACAAGACAACAGTTACAACTGGAACATATACCAGTGTGCCCAGGTCCCCGGCAGACTGACACAAATTGTTGACAATCTTAACGGCACAAGTAGAGCACAGTTCAGTCAAACAGTCACATTAGCTGTGGGCGACCTAATTGTTATACGCTATTTCAGTTCTGCCGTAGATGGTGTTTATAGAGTATTGAGTCGACCAACCATAGACACAGCGGTGATTGAATATTCATTTACAAATAGTAATCAAAGTTCAATTTCTGGAACTGGTATAGTATTCTATCTACAGACCATGCGTGTAGCGCAGGCAAGTGATATTATTAACTTGCCTTATGCTAACCAGCTTGTGCCTGGTGCAATGGCCTGGGTTGATAACAACGGATCTGGACATTGGGAAGTTTTACAAAAGACCGATCCATTTGCTCCTATAGAAACAGTAACAGTAGAGTCACCACAAGCCAATTCATTGTTTGGAGCTACACTGGCTCAGAGTGCTGACCATTATTCCATGATCACAGGTGCACCTGGCGCTAATTCTGGCACAGGTGCAGTCTGGACATTCATACTTAACATTTACAATCAATACATAGAGAATACCGAGCTACAACTAACAGCCACAGACACGCTAGGGTTTGGTAATGCTGTTGATTTTGGCAACAGAACTTGGGCCGTGGCTGGAGCTAGCGCCAGTAACTCTGGAGCAGGATATGCTACTGTATTGTATTTGGTTCCAGGAACCAGCACATATATTCAAAGTCAACTGTTGGTAGCACCTGATTTAGACTTCAGCGCCAGTGGATTTGGATCCAGTGTAGTGCTTTGTTCAGACGAGCGATGGATGTATATTGGTGCTCCTGGTGCTAATAAAGTCTATGCGTATGGACGTGTTGATGTTCCTACAGAAAGCGTAACTTATGTCGGAGATGGCACGACCCTTTATTTTAATTACAGCAATACAATTAGCATTGACTATACCAAACCAGATCAATTATCGGTTATTGTCAATAACACAATACAACGATTTGGCATAGACTATGTTCTTACAGCCAGTCAGGTTCAATTCACATCACCTCCGACTTTAAATAGCAAAATTTTATTTAAACGTCGTAGCTTGATTCAACTTGACAAAAACATTTACTATGGAGTTACTCAAAATAGTAGCACCGGATCTGGTTCTGGAGCACAGTTTACTGTAACCAATACCAGAGGAGTTTACTCAGTAAGTATAACCAGCCCAGGAGTAAACTATACAGTTGGAGAACAACTTACCATAAGTTATACTCAAGTGGCACCGACCGGAAGCGTAGCTAACAATCTTATTATTACGGTAACAAGTGCAGTCAGTGGTGGTATCACCGGTTTTACAATTTCCGGCGCCGGCGTAACCAACACCGCAGTATTTGTTTTGACTGACTCATTGTATACTGCCACAAATTATGACTCATTTACTGTAACTGTAAATGCTGTTTTACAACGTCCTCATATTGACTATACCTTCAGTAGTGGAACATTGACATTCATAACTGTGCCTGCGTCCGGAACAACTATTTTAGTTGACTCGGCCAGCATTGGTGCTTATTGGAAATATGTTCATACAATTACAGCGGCCGGTGTCGATGCAAATGCTAAATTTGGCACAAGCATAACAACAGACACTCTGGGCAGACAAATTTTGATAGGAGCACCACTTGATAGTGCTCCAGATGCTAACGGTAATCCTATTGTAGATGCTGGCGCAGTATATGCAGTGGATCGCAGTGTGATAAGATACGTGGTCACTAACGCCAGTCAGTTGACTTATGCTATTCCAGGATCATATACTCAGCCTGTAGCAGTAGTGCTGAATAATCAGTATCTGACAAATGCTGCGCAATATGTCAATGGGCAATTTACAGTCAGTGGTTCTAACATCATACTTTCTAGTTCTGTGCCATTGGTAGTAGGCGACTTCCTTGAAATCGAAACAAATCAATTCCAGGCGGTTCAGAAGTTTGCCGCAAACACCGTAATTGATCAAAGTCGGTTTGGCCAAAGCATAGATATTTGTAGTAATAATTGTAGCGTTTATGTTGGAGCGCCACTTGATTCAAACTCAACCGGAGTCATACAAGCAGGTTTGGTTCAGCGTCAAGTTAACCAAAGTAGAATTTATGGAATTACTACCAGCACAGTGACTAATCCTAGCTTGACTGCTGGCGACACCATACGTATTAATTTACAACAAGTAGCGGTGCCAGCTTCGCCCAACAACACTGTGGCCGGGTTGGCCGGCGCCATTGCCAGTGCCGGAATACCTAATGTCACAGCAACTACCACCGCCGACGGACGCCTAGTTGTTCACGTGATTAATGCTGCTGCCGCACAAGAGTTTGATAAACTTACAGTGCTTCCTGGAGTTACTGGAACAGCATTTGACGACCTTGGATTTGTAACCTATGCTTACACGCAGACAATCTTAAGTCCTAATCCTACAGATTATGCACAATTTGGAACCAGTGTTAGTGTCAATACCGGAGCAGTTAATTTAGTGATTGGCAGCCCCAATGGCAATGTCTATGAGCCTACCACTTTTGACAATGGCACAACCTACTTTGATGAACGTAGCACCACATTCTTTGGATACATTAAGAATTCTGGAGTGGTTTATACTTACGATTATTTGCCTAGTTCTACAAGCACATTGGCAAATCCTGGCAAGTTTGTATTTGGACAACAAGTCTATGTTACCAGTTTAGCCTCTGGTGACCAATTTGGTGCGGCCGTAAATTACAGGAGCGGACGTTTGGTTGTAGGTGCTCCCGGAGCCGACATCGGAAACAATAATTTGAATTATGGTAGTATTGCTGTACTAGATAATACAAGCGATTCGGCAGTCTGGAAAACAGTGTATACGCAGTTGCCGGTTGTGGATGTAAATTTGATCAACTCTGTCTATACCTACAATAAACTACTTAACAGCACACAAACTTATTTTGATTATATTGACCCTCTGCAGGGCAAGATTTTAGGCGTAGCTCGTAGAAATATTGATTATATTGGTGCTGTAGATCCTGCTAATTATAACACAGGAACTGTTCATAATACCGGAGCCAGTTGGGGGGCCGCCCGGCTTGGAGAAATTTGGTGGGATACCAATTCTGTCAGATTTATTGATGCCAACCAAGATAATTTGACTTATGCCAGCCGTCGTTGGGGCCAAGTATTTCCGGGTAGTCGCATTGATATCTATCAATGGACCTCTAGCACAGTGGCTCCTGCCAACTATACCGGTCCGGGAACACCGTTAAGCACCACAAGTTATACTGTGCGTTCCGATATCAACGACCAAGGCATAATTGCTACAACTTATTATTTCTGGGTGCGTGGTATTACAACCACAGCTACACAATATGGCAAAACACTAAGTCCAACAGCGATTGCTAGTTATATTCTTGACCCACTGAGTAGTGGATTGCCCTACATAGCCGCGCTTTCAGCCAATGCTGTAGCTTTATACAATGCTGGCCATTTACTTTCGGCCAACAATACAATTATTCACATAGAGTATGATAGACAAGCTGCAGGCGGAACTGATGACATACATACCGAATATGAATTTATTGCTGACGGCAAAGCTGATGCATTTTTGAATCCTAATTTGTATCGCAAGTTATTAGACAGTTTCTGCGGGGTAACCACATCCGGCGCTTTGGTTCCTGATCCTTCATTGAGTCTTGGCATGCAGTATGGAGTTGAATTCAGACCGCGTCAGAGCATGTTTGCTGATAGATTCAAAGCATTAGAAAATTATTTGACTCATGTTAATAGAATATTGGCTCAGTATCCTATCAGCGAAACACGTAATTTTAGTTTGTTAAATGCTGCCGAGCCAACACCATTGGCCAATTCTGGTGCTTGGGATTTTGAAGTGCCTAACTTGACAGTATTAGAATATCAAAATATCAATATAGTTCCTGTGGGCTACAAATATTTGGTATTAACCGATAGTAGTCAAAACGGACGTTGGACCATTTATCAGGTAGCCGCCACAACAGTTCCGGGTCAACGCACATTGAATTTAATTCAAGTTCAAAGCTATGACACTCCGTTATATTGGAATTACATTGATTGGTATTTGCCTGGGTATAATAGTTCAATTCAACCGGTGGCCACAGTAGTCAACACTGCTGGATTACAGACTTTGAGTTTGACTGTGGCACCGATTGGCAGTAGTGTCAAAGTATCAAATAATGGTGCAGGAAACTTTGAAGTTTATCTGCGCTCAGGTATTGATCCTGTGTTGGGTTGGGAAAGAGTGGGTCTACAAAATGGCACCATTGCGTTTAGCAATGTGTTATGGAACTACCCAGCCGGTGGATTTGGATTTGATGCCGAAGTATTTGATGCCAATTACTATGATCAAGACCCGGTGGTTGAAACCCGTTACATTTTACGATCCATCAACGAACAACTATTCACCGGCGACCTACTGCTTTATCGAAACCAAAGCCTGATGTTGATGTTCCAATTTATCTACAGTGAGTTTACTAGCCCTAGTTGGTTGATCAAAACCAGTTACATAGATGTTGATCATGTGGTTCGCGGATTATATCCTTATCAGTTGTATCAACCTGATAATCAAACATTTGTTTTAGATTATTTGACTGAAGTTAAACCATATCATGTTCAAACACTAGCATTTAACTTGATTTATGATGGCTTGGACACTTATCCCGGAGCCTTGGCTGATTATGATCTTCCAGCATATTGGGATATTGCTTTAGAAATTCCACAGTTTGTAAGTCCCGTGCTATTGCCATATGATCATGGCAATAGTGTTGTTCAGTCTAATGCCAGCGATGCCGCTAGTGACGCACAAGTATGGTTAGAAAGGCCATATAGCGATTGGTTTAATGCTTACACATTGAACATAGAATCGGTAACCATAATCAACAGCGGAACTGGTTACACAGTTGCGCCAACAGTCAAAGTCGAAGGTGGCGGTGGATCGGGTGCCGAACTTGTTGCCACAGTAACCAGTGGTGGTCAAATACTGTATATCACTGTGGTCAATCCGGGCACAGGATACATAACCACACCACGTATTGTGATAGAAGGGCTAGGATCTGGCGCCGTTGCTGTGCCTAACATGGGCAACAATCTTGTTAGAAGTATCAAGACCACAATCAAATATGACCGTTGCGAATATACAAGCACCGTGGTAGATTGGCAACCAAATGTTGTATACGCATCGGCTGAATTAGTTCGCTATGATAACCGAGTATGGTCATCAAATACCACACAATCTAGCACAAAGTTTATTATGTCAGAATGGACCGAAGTGGATGCTGGGACCTATCAATATCCTGGATCTTCGTACCCGACTGGACTAACAGGTGCAGATCGCACTATGGGTTATTATACTCCTACTGTGAATATGCCAGGACTTAGCCTGCCATTGTTAATCAATGGCATTGACTACCCTGGAGTTCAAGTCCAGGCACCGACATTTAGTCAAAATACCGGCTATGACGTGGGCAACTATGACATCAATCCGTTTGACAACATTTCTTACGACGAATTGGGTCGTCCAACCTATGATCCTGCGATCTTAGATGCCCGCTATTCAAGTTCATATTTGGACACCTATCTTGGCACACGTCCTACCGATATCAATGTAGCGGGCGGCGCATTTATTGACGTTTTCTCAAGCCATGCTCCAGAAGAATTGATACCAGGCGCAGAATTTGATACCTTGGACATGCGAGTTTACACTACTCCCGGTTCGGACTGGTTACAACGCGGTCACGGATTCGCAGCGGCACATCGTAGATATGTTTATGATGGAAGCACACCGCTGAACTTTGAAGGAATTATACCAGCACCAATGACAGTGATTTTGTTTGACGTGACCGAAGGTATAGCACTAGAACCCGCAAGCTATAACTGGGCCAACTTTGAATTGACTGTGAACCCAGCTACATCATCGCCGGGCGATGTTCTTGATATCTATGTAACTGGTGCCGGTGGTGGCAACCAACTGTTGAGAGAAACTTATCTTGGGTCCGAATTAACCAATGGAAATGAAATTGTTATTCCGTTTCCAACCAGCACAGCACCTAACCCACCTGTTGATAGCATCTATGAATTTTTGATCTACAACGGTGAAACACAATTACACCACGGCACAGATTATACCTATTCACCATTTGGTAACAATAAAACTAAAATTACGTTTACTAACACCTATAACGATACCAATCGTATCAATTTGACTGCGTTTGGATATGGATATACCGGAACAACATACAGTTGGAGTTTGCCGGTGTTTGAAACTATTACTGTAACAGATCCTAATCAATTTACCTATGCACTAACAAACAGCATGCAGGGGTCTAATCCAATAAACTTGGTTGTATCTATCAACGGTGTTAGAACCACACCATATGAAGGCATCAGATTTGTGGGCAACGGTAGCACAGCAACATACTCATTGCCCAACCGCGGGGGTTATAGTCCTGCAGTGGTAGCTGAAAATGATGTGTTGGTTTATATCAATAGCCAGCCACAAATTGACAACGTTAATTACAAATTAGATCCATGGAACTATAAAGGCACAGTTGCAACACACGCAGGTCTTCCTGTTTCTAGTAACTTAACCGGCGATGTTTATGAAACATTGGACACAGCAAACTATTGGATATGGAGCGGAACAGCCTGGATTGATCAAGGTCTTGTGCCTTATAGAACAATAACTTTCCTTGGCACCGCACCTGCTACTGGCGCTTTAATTAATATTGGAGTTAGAACTATAGCACAATCTTGGGTAACTGGCAATCAATTGCTATTGCGAGCAGATCAAGGAATAAGTCTCAACACAGGTGACACTATTGAAATTGTTTCTTGGAACGATACTAGAGAACAAGATTTGCTTACGCAGGTATTTGTTGGATTGCCCGGCGTATACGATACTGGAAGAACTATCCTGACTCCAGAACGTCTACTGGTAAGTTATAATGGTTCCTGGTTATTCTATGGAGATGGGTTTACAGTCAACGGATCTTTGGTTGAAATACTGCAACCAATGGTAGACAATAACACTACAGTTGCCATCACTAGCTTTACACAAAACGTAGTTCCAGATGCCATGGCATTCCGCATATTCCAAGACATGCGCGGAGTGCAGACGACCTATCGTATGACTTCACAAACTACCACTACCTTGACTCAGGATGTTTTGGTCACCGATGATACCATTTATGTGACCAATGCTTCTGCCCTGCCAGAACCAAATTTCAACAACAACACCTGGGGCACCATTACCATCGGCGCAGAACGCATCATGTATCGCTACAGAGATACCACTGCCAACACCGTAAGTGGCCTGCTAAGAGGAACAGCAGGTACGGCTATCACGGCCCACAGCATGGGTGATGTGGTATACAATCTAGGACTGGATAATCTATTAGACAAAGAGTATCAAAATTACGTTGTAAGCAACACCACTCTAGGCGATGGAACTACTGTGATCTTTACAGCCGCAGACATTGATCTCACAATAGAAGATCCAAGTATTAGGTTTAATAGTTTAGAAGTGTATGTAGGTGGATATCGTGTGACCACAGGCTATACCCTAACACAAAACAATCCAGCTCAAATAACCTTTACTGTTGCTCCTCCTTCGGGAGTCGCAGTAACCATGCTGGTTCGCCGCGGTGTGACTTGGTATGCTCCGGGCGCAGGAACCCCTAGCAATGGAAATCCTCTGCAGATTACAGAAACTATTCCTGCAAGGTTTTTACGGGGCTAATTGTTAAGGTAAATATATCATGACCGAAAATAACTTGCCAAAACAACCAAATCCTGCGGTAAAATCTCAGCCTCGGCGCCCTAACGAAACAGGCTCAATTTCTGTCCAGGGCTTTGTAAGAATTTTTGACCCTGCTACCAAACAAGTTTATGTGGAGAAACGAGCATGATAGTTACGCCTAGTTTAACTAATATTCAAGGCTTTTTAAAAATATACGATCCCAAGTCAGGTGAAGTATTTGTAGATAAAAAGAATGCCATACACTATGAAAACATCAGTATTTGTATGGCCAACACATTGGCCAATAGAAACACCGGCTACATTTATAAAATGGCCTTTGGCAACGGCGGAAGTGCCGTGGATGCCACAGGTGTTATTACATACTTGCCCCCAAATACCACCGGACAAAACGCCAGCCTTTATAATGAAACTTACAACAAGGTTGTAGACGATAATTCTTCTGCCGATACTGACCCGGCCAATAATTATCTGACTGTGGTCCATACTTCTGGGCAAGTCTACACCGATATTATTACTACTTGTTTGTTGGACTACGGCGAACCTGCCGGCCAACAAGCATTTGATAACAGCACCAATTTTAATGGTGAATATGTTTTTGACGAATTAGGCTTACAATGCTGGAATGGAAGTGCTACAGATTTACTGCTGATTACCCATGTAATTTTCCATCCTGTGCAGAAAAGCCTAAACAGACAAATACAAATTGATTACACACTGCGCATCCAGACTTTGACTAACTTGAGTGCGGCATAAATATGTGTAGATTATACGGATAACGGAGTAAAATAATGTCATATACAATTAGTCTAACAGATGGTAACGTTTTTGCTACCATAGCTGATGGAACCATCAACAATTCCAGCTCAATGACCCTGGTGGGTAAAAACTATGCTGGTTATGGACAATTTTTAGACACCAATTTTATTCACCTGTTAGAAAACAGTTCCAATACTACTCCTCCTGGTTCTCCACTGGTTGGGCAACTATGGTGGGATAGTGGACAGGGCCTATTGAAAGTATATAATGGCTCGGTATTCAAAACAATTTCTGCGGCCACAGCCAGTTCTTCTGCGCCCAGTGGATCAACCAGTGTTGCTGGTGATTTGTGGTATGACTCCGTAAATCAACAGTTAAATGTTTACACAGGATCGTCTTGGTTACTGGTAGGACCACAGTCCACATCTGGACAAGGCACAAGTGGGGCCATAGTGGCAACAATCACCGACAACGTCAGTGTCAATCACGTGGTAGTTGAGCTATGGGTCAACAATGCCATTGTTGGCATGATCAGCAAAGATGCTTTCTTTGTTCCAGGCAGTTCTGTTACAGGCGGCTGGGGCATCCAAACAATTTATCCTGGTATAACCTTGGCCGGCAGCGTGGGCGGACAAACACCTCTATTCAATGGAACTGCCACTGTGGCACAAACTCTATTGGGTTATAACGCAAACGCATTTATGCGCACTGGCAGCAACACATCTACCAGTGGCACATTGTCTGTGTTGAGTGCCGGCGGTCTTTATGTAGGACTTAACAGCGATTTCCGTGCTTCGGCTAGTGGAACAACAGTGACACTACAAAATCAAACAACCAATGGTAACTTAGATATTGGTATTAACATAGGTGGCACTCCAACTACTGCCATTCATATTGACGGCACTACCGGAACAGTTACAATTCCAAGTTTAAGTTTTAGTGCCTTTGGAAATATCAGCGTATCTGGTATTCTCAATGAAAATGGCAATGGTGTGGGCAACATTGGTAACTCTACAAACTATTTTAATACAGTATTTGCGCGATCTACCAGTGCTGCCTATGCTGACGTGGCAGAACGTTTTGCTGCTGATGAAATATATGCACCAGGCACTGTGGTAGAGTTAGGCGGCAGTGCTGAAATTACCCGTTCATCCCTGGAATTAAGTGATAATGTGTTTGGCGTCATAAGTACACGAGCTGCTTATTTGATGAACAGCACAGCGGGAACAAATGATACACATCCTCCAGTTGCAATGACTGGACGTGTTCCAGTTCGTGTTGTTGGATCAATACGCAAAGGCGATAGATTGGTAAGTGCCGGCAACGGTATAGCAAGAGCTGCTCAAGCAGGTGAAGCAACCTGGTCAAATACAATTGGTCGTGCGTTGATAGATAAGCTAGACAACGGCGAAGGCACCGTGGAAGCTATTGTAACAATTAAGTAAGCAGGAAAAAAAGGATTAAAATCACCCAGCGATTGAAAAATTGCGTTGAAATTGATCAACTAATACAAAGGGAAATAGAATAAAATGACATATGTATCTCAAGGCTTAATACAAGCAACAGATTATAATGGGTTTGTAAGCACCAACGTTGGCGCAAACGTAAATGCCACGTGGAATTCAACTTATGGTCAAGGAGCACTGCTTACGGTCAATCCTGCTGCTACAGTTTCTGCTACAGAATGGTCAACATTAAACACTACCATTGCCGCCATGGCCACCCATCAAGGATCTGGAACAACTATTACCACTAGAACTGGTCCAACATCTGGCTCGCTTATTTCTATTCAATCTGCGTTGTCATCTGACATTGGCAACTGTTATACCAATCGTTTTAATGCTGCCAGTAGTGGCGCACAGTATACAGCATACACGGGCACCAGTTATGTGACAGCCTCTGTTGTGGGACATAAAAATACCACCTGGACTATTACATTTACTGATACATTGACCTTTGCCAACACCACTGCTGCTACTAACTTTTTTGGTGCAGGCGGCCTGGTAAAAATTCAATTCAACAAGAGCAGCACAGGACACAGTGCAGATGTTACATGGAACAACTTTGTCACTTCTTTATGTGGTGCTGTATATTTTACAGCAGACGCCACTTCTAAAACAATTGCCGCAACATCCTACAACGGAACCAAGGTCATTGGTGGAACAGGAACACCCTCAATACTAGGAACCGCCATTGGATACAACCAATTGACTGGTAGTGCTCAAACCATCTACAAACAGTTCAATACTCAGTATGTATATACCGGAGATTATGTTCAAATTGATGCATCGGTAAGTGGAGCAGTAGTAACCTTTACAACCTATTGGTTTAGTCCTGCCAGAAACGTTGCAGGAACAACCAATGAAATTTCAGGCGGAACAGCAACTTCGGGCATTAGTTTTGGATCATCACCTGCCACAGTACTCACATACTTCCCACCATCGCTTACCGGTCCGATCACCAACACCTGGGGAACACCGACTGTGGCCAGTAGCGTAAGCTCACCGACCTATTAATCAACATTCAGTCTTACCAAAAGGGGCCTAGGCCCCTTTACCTTATCAGCTTTTTGTAGTATAATAAATCTATGAATACCAACGAACTTATTTCCCACAGTCGCGCCCGTTTTGATCACCATCAAGCCAGAGTTGTCTTGAAAGAAAAATATCAAGCCAAAATGAACTTTGCCTACGGTGGTGGCATGTGGTGCGCGGGTCCAGAATTGATCAACCTACTTACTGCGTCTTTGGAACACGGTCAACAAGGACTGGTACTGCTTGACCTGTATCAAACTCCTGTCATGGTTGATTACAAGGAACTGTTGCGATTGGCCAAACAACGCTGGCAAGAGCAAATGAATGCCTGGTTGGTTGAATATGAAGAGCTGAATCAAAATCGATGAAAGGCGCATTGATCTTTGCCTACAACAACGAAACCATAGATTACTTGTCCATGGCTCGGTGGTCTGCTCAAAATATCAAACGTCATTTGGGAATTCCTACTGCTATTGTTACCAATAAACCCTTTGAACCCTTGGAATATGAACAGTGTATTAGGGTTGAACCTCCTGATACCACTCAAAAAAGATATTTCAGAGATCATCAAGCCGCTGGCGTATGGTATAATACCAACAGAGTCAGTGCTTATGAATTGAGTCCATGGCACGACACTCTACTACTAGATTCGGACTATGTAGTGGCAAGTAATCAGTTGAGTGTGCTGTTTGATATTGATCAAGATTTTATAGCACACCGCTGGTCACATGATATTACAGGAAATCCAGCATTCAGCGGCAATGAATCGTTTGGCCTTTATTGTATGCCCATGTGGTGGGCCACAGTGATCCGATTCCGTAGAAGCCATGTAGCAGAATTAATATTTGCGTCAATGGAAATGATACGCAATAACTGGGCCCACTATTTACAGTTGTATCAAGTTGATGAGCATACCTATCGTAATGATTATGCCTTGAGCATAGCACTGAACCTAGTAAATGGTCACTGCTTGACCAGTCCAGAAATACCCTGGTCGTTGGCCACAGTAACCCCAGAAACCAAATTGTCTCAGATCAGTCAAGATACATACAAAATACAATATGAAAACAGCGAACAAAAATTACGATGGATGACACTTCAACAGGATTTTCATGCCATGTGTAAACGAGATCTAGGAGAAATAGTTGGAAGTTCAAGCTGAGCGCGGATATATTATACCGGCGGTTAACACTGATAAAACAGATTATGTAGCTTGTGCAGAACAGTTGGCCACCAGCATACGCGAATGGCATCCCACAGCCAATATAACTATTTTAACTAAAGAAATGCTACCGTATGGTGATCTGGGTGGATACGCCAACGACTGGCAGTGTTTTGCTGCTAGTCCATATAGACAGACTATTAAACTAGAGGCCGACATGTATGCTGCCGGACCAATCGATCATTGGTGGACCTTGTTTGAAAATCGCGATGTTGTAGTAAGTCAAGGATGTAGGAATATCTACAATCAACCTAGTCCAGCTAGACACTACAGACAGTTGTTTGATCAAAACCAACTGCCAGATGTATACAATGCTGTGACCTATTGGCGCCGTAGCCATACAGCCAAAGAATTTTTTGATCTGGTAAAAGATGTATTTGAAAATTGGAGTAAGTATAAAACTTTTTTAAAATTTCCAGATGAGGAAGCCAGCACAGACGTGGTATATGCAATGGTTGCGGCAATAATGGGAGTAGAACGTGTTACCCTTCCTATGGGTCTAGGACCAAGTATTGTGCATATGAAAAGATATATTGTTCCAATTGTGGGCGAAGATTGGCCTGAAGAATTAGTTTGGGAAAAAGCGGATCCGGGCTTGAGAATTCAAACGGTAGCACAACAAGGATTGGTGCATTATCATATCAAAGATTGGAGAGCGGTATGAGTGAAATGACCGACGAGGAATTTTGGGCCATATGGCAGGGCGGTGCTCCAGCTCCGGTTCAAGAACTTGAATATAGACTTTACTATGACGAAAATGGATTTCCTCTTTTTTATGCCATGGAAGATTTGCCCGGAATGTTTATTACGGTAGATAAAGATACTTTTTTAAATGGTCCAAAAAATATCAAAGTTGTTGATGGCAAAATAGTCGAAGCAAAAATAACTTGGCTTAAAAAAATAATTCCATCACCACAAGGAATAAGTTGTCATCCCAAAGATGTTTGTGTAGTCGTTGATCCAGATCAGCCGCATACAAATTGGAAATTAAAACACGAGGAACCTAAGTATGACCCAGCGAATTGATATAGCAGACCTAGACTGCATTTATTTGAGCTATGACGAACCGCAGAAAGAAGAATTCTGGGTCAAAATCCGTAACATGATTCCTTGGGCCACCCGTGTTGACGGAGTCAAAGGGTCGGATGCAGCACACAAGGCTGCCGCTGCTGCCAGCACTACCGAACGTTTTATTTTAATCGACGGCGATAATTTGCCTAATGAAAAGTTTTTTAATCTTACCATGGAATTTCCAGATGAGCAATGGGAACAAGCAGTATACAGGTGGAGAGCTCGCAATCATGTCAACGGGCTCATGTATGGCAATGGCGGATTAAGTTGCTGGACACGCACCTTTGTTAACAATATGAAAACACACGAAGCCACAGATGGAAAAACAGAAACCGAAGTAGAGTTCTGTTTTGATCCTTTGTATTGGCCCATGCATGATTGTTATAGCACAACATATCCCAACGGATCGGCATTTCATGCGTGGCGAGCCGGATTCCGCGAAGGTGTTAAGATGTGTTTGAATCGTGGAGCAAGACCTACTGTGGCAGAGTTTAGAGATCGTGTACACAAACGTAATCTTGACCATTTAACCATTTGGCATAATGTAGGCCGTGATGCCGAACACGGTATTTGGGCAATAGCTGGAAGCAGAATGGGCACATACATGACTATGATTACTCCCCAATGGGATCATCGGGTGGTTCAGGATTTTGCTGAGCTTGAACGACTCTGGAATACTGTCGAAGATTCAAATCCTGAAATATTAGCCGGGCGTGTAGCAGAAGAATTAGCTACACAATTAGACTTACCAATGACTACAATGTTAGGTCCAGAAAGTGAGTTTTTTAAACAACACTATAGATCAAACTGGCACAATCAAGGAGTAATGATAAGAGAAATGGATGTAATTCGTCAACAAGAGGGATGGTAAGTATGACTTGGTCGTGCCCAGCCATTGATCATGGTGTTACCATTTTCCCCAATGGGAAAATTGGCCCATGTTGTCAAATTTCTGCCGACTATTTAAAACCTGTCTCTGAATTAAATAATCCAAAAAGATTTGCAGACTTGAAAACTGACACTCCGCCCGCGGCCTGTAGTATCTGTATAAACAATGAAAAAATAGGTGTAAGCAGTTACAGAGATTTTTTTCGTGGTAGCGCGACCAGCGCCTCGGGATTACAATTTGTTGATATAAGAAATACTAATCTTTGTAACTTAAAATGCAGATATTGTGGACCACATTTTAGTAATCAGTGGGCCGAAGAATTAAAAATAACACCCATTATTCAAAACACTGATTTTGCAGATTATAAAAATATTTTGATATCTGACTCGTTGCATTGGATGTACTTCACTGGTGGTGAGCCGTTAATTAGTGCCACTCATTGGCAGTTGCTTGAGGAATTAATCAACACAGGATTATCCCAACAGATATCATTGATGTACAATAGCAATTTGACCACGATCAAATACAAAGATAAAAATATTATTGACATATGGCAACACTTTAAAAAAGTTCATATAAACATAAGCATTGACGCTGTTGATAAGCCGTTGGAGTATATTAGATCTGGCTCTGATTGGAATAAAATCAAATCAAATATAGCAGAATTAAAAACCCTTACTAAAAATTCTAATATTTCTCTAGGGTTGAGTCCTGTCTTTTCTATTTTAAATTTATGGTTTCTGGACCAGTTGTATGAGTATGCACAGTTAAATGATATTTTGGTTAGTCCAATAGTGTTGAATGGCCCAGATTATCTAGCACTAAATGTTATGCCAACCAAACTCAAATCTCAGGCATTGGATTTAGTGGCTCAACTTGAAGAAAAATTTACTATAAGTAACGCAATTATTGATCAAGTTAAAAATTTAATAAACAACAATGAAAATGAATATTTGTTTCATCATACTATTACACATGTCTTATTATTAGATAATTTACGAGGCGAAAAATTGTTTGATTTACTACCGTTTAAATCTATTGCCATTGATAACATTTTGAAAAATCACGAATATGAATAACAAAGGCGACGAAGTCTCAATCGACTTTAAATCAAAATTTCTAGGCGATGCCGAATTTATGAAGGCAAATCTTGGCCACGCACTTTGTTTGGCCAAATGGAAACAAGTTAGCCTACACCTGCCCACAGGACTCAACAACTCCTGCTACCATCCACCCTTACACCCAATACCAGCAGAACTGTTGGAAGACAATCCCGGCGCACTGCATAACACTCCGCACAAGAAAGAACAGCGTAAGATCATGTTGCGTCAAGAACGACCTAGCGAGTGTAGTTACTGTTGGGCCATGGAAGACAACAACAAGCTGAGCGATCGACACTATAGATCAGGTGAGCCCTGGGCTGCCAAAGACTTTGATGTTATTGTAAATTCAAATGGAGACGAAGATGTTATACCTAGCTATGTGGAAGTTAATTTTAATCATGCTTGTAACTTGGCTTGTAGCTACTGTAGTCCTCAATTCAGTTCTACTTGGCAGCAAGAGGTCACTAAGTGGGGCGGGTATCCTACTACTACTATTCATAACGATCCTAGTCATTTCGTTGGTCGTAATCGTCCAATTCCTAACTCACAGCCTAATCCTTATGTAGATGCATTTTGGTCTTGGTGGCCCACACTGTATCCAGAACTACAACATTTTCGCATGACTGGCGGCGAGCCCATGTTGGACAAAAACACCTATCGTGTATTTGACTATGTGCTGGCCAACCCCAAGCCGGACCTGCATTTAAATGTAACATCAAACTTTAGTGTAGATGAAAAGTCGTGGCAACGCTATAAAGGCTATGTCAAAGAGTTGTGTGAGGGTGAAAAGATTGAACACTTCATGCAGTTTGTTAGCTTGGACAGTTTTGGAGACCAGGCCGAATACATCAGACACGGCTTGGATTTTGATCTATTATGGGATCGGGTGAATCAATTCTTAACTGATATTCCGGGCCGCAACTCCGTTACGTTTATTGTTACCATGAACAATTTAAGTGTGACAGGACTTCCAAATTTGTTTGCCGGAATACTAGGATTGCGTAAAGTTTATAGCAAAACTTATCAACGTATCTGGTTTGACACGCCTGTGTTGCGCCAGCCCACGTGGCAAAGCCTACAACTACTTCCAGAAAGCTATGCGGAACAATTGGAATACCTGTGGGCTTGGATGTTGCGCCAAATTGAAACCGAAGACACTCGTTTTCAAGGATTCAAAGACTATGAGATTGCCAGATTGGATCGAGACATTGCCTGGATGCGTGATGGGCAGAAGTTAGACCCAGCATACTTGCAGCAAAACAAAGCAGACTTCTACAGATTCTTCTCAGAAGCAGACCGCAGACACGGCACCGACTTTTTAAAGACCTTTCCAGAAATGAGTTCCTGGTGGGCAGAATGTGAGTATTATGCTCGGCAACTATAAATTAATTGTAGACGACCAATCAGAAGTTTACAGAGAGTTGTGGCCCTGGATTGATGGGGAATTTTGGAATCTAGAACAACACAGAATAGTGCCCGGCGCTGTTTATATATTTTGTCGTGAATCGGTCAGCAGGTGGGGCAACCAAATAAAACAACTGGCACAGGATGGAACAATAAAAGTTGTATTGGACAATGCGGCCGAAGGATCGGAAACCATAATAAACTGGTGTGCTAGATATGGACTGGCAGATTTGATACATGAAAAAAAAATGTTGTTGATCGCCGGCGGCGATATCAGTTCTGATTGGAATTGTTTATTTTTTGAATATTTTTTACCTAAAATTTTAGACTTTGACGAAAATGTAGAAACAGCGACCCGGAGTGATGAGATATTTTCTCGAGCAAATAAACCCTACAAGTTTTTATTTTTAAACGGTCGCATGCGTAGCAATAGAAAATATCTTTTAGAAAGATTTAGAATGTCTGGCTTATTGAATCAAAGTTTATGGACTTGTTTAGATACCAGTCTGCAACTAGTGGAAAATACACACAATGTCAGATGGTTTCAGCAGGAAAGTCGGTTGGAGTTGAAATACAACGGGGAAAATTTGATGTCACGCCCAAATGGTATACAAACTTTGCCTTTCAAATACGAAGCCAAACCACATCGAGCTCAACTTGATGCACTGCCAAATGCACACGAACCTTCTATCAAGGGTAGACTGTTTAATCAAACCTGGGGTGATGCTATTATTGACGGTGAAGCCTATAGAGACACATACTTCAGTCTAGTGACCGAAACAGTGTTTAGCTATCCCTACAGCTTCCGCACTGAAAAGATCTGGAAACCCATAGCAGTAGGGCATCCATTTATAGCTGTAGCCAATCAAGGATTTTATAGGGACCTACATAAATTAGGATTTAAAACATTTGGACATGTTATTGATGAAACGTTTGATCAAATTGATAATAATCAGGAACGAATAGAACGTATTGCCACTGTGGTTGAGGATTTATGTCAACAGGATCTTGACGCTTTCTTAGCGGAGTGTTATAATATATGTAAATACAATCAAGAACACTATGCGGAATATAGGCACCGTGTTCCTAGAGAATTTCCAGAGCAGTTTCACCAATATCTTAAACAAAACTTCGATGAATGATTTAGAATTCCGTCAGCAGGTCCTTGACACTAAAAGTGCCAGCTTCTGCGCAGCCAAATGGTATAATGCTACTATATGGTTAGGTTCTGGACAGACTACCAGTTGTCATCATCCGCCTGCGCACAAAATTGATGATGAACTACTTAAAACAAATCCCAGTGCCATACACAACACAGTAGAAAAGAAAATAGATCGATTAAACATGCAGTTAGGCAACCGCCCCAAGGGTTGTGAATACTGCTGGAAGATCGAAGACATGGGTCGTGACGCTGTCAGCGACCGTGTATACAAAAGTAAAATTTATCCCTTGGAGGCCTTAAATGAAGCATATCAAAAACCACATCAAGAAGACGTCAATCTTCGCACGCTTGAAATCGCATTCGATCGCACTTGCCAATTTGCTTGTAGCTATTGTAACCCTGCTTTCAGTAGCACATGGGTTCGCGACATACAACGCAACGGTCCCTATGAGCGTCTGGTGTCTGATGGGCGTAACCACTTTACTCATACTCACGATCGGGCTCAACTATACCGGTTTGGTGAAACAAATCCCTATGTTGAAGCGTTTTTCAAATGGTGGGAAACGGATCTTTACCGGACTCTTCAAGAACTAAGAATCACCGGCGGTGAACCACTCATGTCAGGAGAAACATGGAAACTCCTGGACTGGTTTAAAGAAAACAAAGGCAAGTCACAAACCAAGTTGGCTATCAACAGTAACCTGGGTAAAGAAGTTGATCTTGATCGACTGCTTGATTCCATTGATGGCCTGGACATAGACATTTACACCAGCATGGAAAGCACAGGACAACAAGCAGAGTATATACGTGACGGTCTGAATTATTCGGCCTGGGTAATGAATCTAATTCGACTGATTGAAAGCCGTAAGCTCAGAGGCATGCATGTCATGTGCACCATTAATGCGCTTTGCTTGGATACATTGCCAAATCTGCTGACAACATTCATGCGATATAAACAATATTATGGACAAGACTTTCCCAATTTTACCTTAAATATTCTTCGTTTTCCTAGTTTTCAAAGCCCTCTTGTATTACCGCCTGAAATAAGAAATCATCATAAAAATCAACTACAGGCATGGTTGGATCAATGGGGGTCAAATGAACTTATTCAAGAGCATGAACGCAATCATGTGCAGAGATTGATAGACTACTTGGACGTAGTCAAAACTCCGCACAGTGACACATTTGACATGCCTGCATTACACAATGACTTTAAACAGTTTTATCAACAATACGACCAACGTCG
>Ga0007834_1000188_pt1 | contig 21553 bp, 15 predicted proteins | sample CryBogCBE06Nov07_FD_71233 | JGI IMG/M metagenome (GOLD analysis project Ga0007834, IMG submission 71233) | Freshwater microbial communities from Crystal Bog, Wisconsin, USA - CBE06Nov07 | ecosystem: Environmental > Aquatic > Freshwater > Lake | place: Crystal Bog, Wisconsin, USA | collected...
TTCCTCGGCAACCACACGTGTGCCCTTCTTGTCCACGTTCTTGTCCACCACGGCAACGGCCGGTTCGGCCAGGATGCTGAGCGGGGGCACCACCACGTCAAACTTGCTGCTGAACTCCTTCTCCAGCAGGAAGGCTTCGTTTTCCCAGGCAATCAACACATCGCCCTGGCCGCGCTGGGCAAAGGTGATGGTGGAGCCGCGGGCACCTGAGTCCAGGATCGGCACGTTGCCATAGAGCTTGGCGACAAACTCCTTGGCCTTGGCATCGCCGCCGAATTTGCGCCGGGCGAACTCCCAAGCGGCAAGATAATTCCAGCGTGCGCCTCCCGAGGTCTTGGGGTTGGGCGTGATCACGCTGATGCCCGGCTTGATCAGGTCGTCCCAGTCCTTGATGCCTTTGGGGTTGCCCTCCCGCACGGCCAGCACGATGGTCGAGGTGTAGGGCGAGGAGTTGTGCGGCAGGCGCTTTTGCCAGTCTGCGGCCAGCCAGCCGCCGTTTTTGACCAGCGCATCGGTGTCGCCGGCCAGCGCCAAAGTGGCGACATCGGCGTCCAGACCGTCGATTATGGAGCGGGCCTGCTTGCCCGAGCCGCCGTGCGACTGCTTGATGGTGACGTCCTGCCCGGTCTTGGCCTTCCAGTATTTGGCGAAAACTGCGTTGTAATCCACATACAGTTCTCGGGTCGGGTCATAGGACACATTGAGCAGGGTCACCACCTGTTGGGCCTGGGCCAAGCGCAGGGGCAAAGCGGCAGCGGTCACGACGGCTGCGGGAATCTTGATAAAGTCACGGCGTATCAGCATGGGGATTGGTTCCAATAAAAAGCTCTGAAGCGGATTCTCAAACTCCTTCGTTAAAACTAAAACGAATAAGATTTCATTTGTTAATCGCACAAACATCTAAAGGAAAAGAAATGGCACGCATGATCCAATGCATCAAACTCGGCACAGAGGCCGAAGGCCTGGACATTCCGCCCTACCCTGGCGAGCTCGGGAAAAAAATCTGGCAGAGCGTCAGCAAGCAGGCCTGGGCCGACTGGCTCAAGCACCAGACCATGCTGGTCAATGAGAACCGCCTCAACCTGGCGGACCAGCGCGCCCGCGACTACCTCAAGCGCCAGATGGAAGCCCATTTCTTCGGCGGCGGTGCCGACGCAGCCCAAGGCTATGTGCCGCCGGCGGCCTGACGCCACGCTATCGTTTTGGTAGCTGCCCACGCACTGCCGGAGCCCGATTTCGGTCTGACGGACGCCTGGCGGGGGGCCACGGGCTATTGCATTGTCGATGCAGGTGATGCGCCAGCCCCGCAGTTTCTGGCTACCTGGCGGGCCTGGCAGCGTGACCCCTATCGCCCGCGCATCCTGCACTACGTCGCATTCGCGCCCCGCCTGAACGACTGGGCCCAAAGCCTCGGCCCGGCCGGACAGTCTGCTGACCTTGAGCTGCTCGAGCGTGAGTTGGATGGCGCATGCGGGGCGCTTACCACGGGCATCCAGCGCCTGCGCCTTGAACGCGGGGCGATTCAGCTCACCCTTTGCGTTGGCGAAACGCGTCACATGCTGCGCGCACTGGGCTGTGAGGCAGACGCCCTCTGGCTGGGTAGCAATGCGCCAGAACGGCAGGCCCAGTGGCGGGACACCGATTGGCTCAAGGCGCTGGCCCGGCATTGCCGCCGCGGCACGCGCATCCGGCTGCAGGGCAAGCTGGCCACGCCAGAAATGCTGGCTGGCCTGCGCCATACCGGATTCCGCTTCGACGAGGCGCACGGCGCCGCAATCCACAGCGGGGTCTATGACCCCCCGTGGGATCTCCGGCGCAAGCCGCTCCAACGCACGGCGCCCACACAGGCGCTGGTTGTCGGTGCCGGCCTTGCCGGTGCTGCTGTCGCTGCGAGCCTGGCCCAGCGTGGCTGGCAGGTGCAAGTCATCGACGCGGCCGCGGCTCCTGCACAGGGCGCTTCCAGCCTGCCGGTGGGCTTGATGGTGCCCCATGTTTCGGCAGACGACGCCCCGCTCTCCCGCGCCAGCCGGGCTGGCCTGCGCGCTACCCTGCACGCCTGCCGCACCATGCTGCGAGAGGGACAGGACTGGCAGCCCACCGAAGCAGTGCGCGAGGGCCGGTGCATCGAGGACGCCGCATGGATCAAGCCCGCCGCCCTGGTGCGCGCCTGGCTTGCGCAGCCGGGGATCCGCTTCGTCGGCGGGCTGCGGGTTGCGGGTGTGCGGCGCAGCAACCCGGACCCGGTACTTGGCGCACACTGGCAGGTGCTCGACGACCAGGCCCGCGTCCTGGCGCAGGCGCCCTTGCTGGTCATTTGCACGGCCTTTGATGGCGTGGGTATGCTAGCCAGACTTCCCGGAGCCGCAGCCCCGCTGCCCTGCGATGAGGTGGCAGGCCAAGTGGCTTTTGGGCCCTGGACCTCCGCCTTGGCCTCGGCAGCACCGGGCCATCCGGTCAGTGGCCACGGCCATTTCATCCCCGACGTGGCGGGCGATTCGGGCCGCTTTTGGCTCAGCGGCTCCACATACGAACGCGCCAGCCTCCACGCGCTGGATGCCCGGGCCGGACTTGAAGCAAATGGCCTGCGCATAAGCGGCCTGCTCGAGCCGGGCGCACCGCGCGCCGCAGCGCTGATACGGGACCAGTTTGTCGAGGGGCAAGTTGGCAGCTGGGCCGGACAGCGCTGCACCTCGCGCGACCGCTTCCCGCTAGCCGGCGCCTGCTCGGCCGACTGGCCTGGGCTGTTCCTGAGCACCGCCATGGGCTCGCGCGGCTTGAGCTTTGCGGCGCTCTGCGCCGAACTGGTGGCGGCGCAACTGCATGGCGAGCCCATACCATTGGAGATGGGACTGGCTAGGGCTTTTTCAGCCCAGCGATTTATGAAAAAAGCTGCGCAAGCCCTCTTTTAATGAGCGTAGGCAGCTACACTTTTTGTAGCAAACGCAGAAGCTTTCCTGGGTGCGGGGGCTTTGGCAGTACCGCCTGGACGCCGGCGAACCAGCCCCGCACGCGCAGGGGAATGGTCCGTTTGCGCACCAAAACGAGCACCATGGGCACCGTCGGCTTGATGCCGTCCAGGGCCGTGGCCAGTTGCCAGACATTCATGCCGGGATCCGGCAAGGCGCTGTCCAGAATCGCCAGGTCATAAGGTTGGGCGCGCAGCATTTCCAGCCCTTGCGCCGCCGAGGTGGCTTCGTCCATGGTGTGAATGCCGGCCGAGGAGAGTTTGGCGCGGAAGTAAAGGCGGCTGTCGCGGTCGGCATCGACGATCAGGGCGCGCTTGCCATCCGGATCGGGTGGCGGGCTGCCCGCGCCGAGGTCGAAATCCAGCCCCGGCGCCGGAGCGAACATGCCATCCATCGCGGCAACGACATCCGGCCAATGCAGAGGGCGTTGGAATACCCGCGCAGCATGGGCCGGCGCGACCTGGCCCACCCAGAAAAGTTCGCCCTCGTGCTCTGCCGGCACGCTGGCCAGCCAGCGGTGGGCCAGGTCGCTCTGTCCGTCCACCAGAGCCAGTTGCGCCGGCTCCGGGGCGTCGGGCATCCACAGCTCGTATTGGGTGTCGCGCTCCCTCGAAAGGCGAAAAACGGTATTGAGCGCGTGGCGCTCCACGTCCGAGAAACCGACCACGTTAACGAAAATCCGTACAGTCATTCGAGTTTTGGGATCGGGTTTTGAATCGTGAAATTATGCACAACTCATACCCGCCAACTCAGCCTTTTGCCCAAGCTTACAAAAAATTGCAGGAAACAGACGGACCGTTGATGCGGAGCAGCCGGAACCCTTATACGCAATCGGCATATATAACAAACCAATAAATCGTTTGGAAATGCATAAGAAACGCCTACAGTCGGGCCCATGCATGACTTTGCTTTCATTTTTGCAGGCTTCTTTGTAGGCTTTGTGGTCGGACTCACCGGGGTGGGCGGCGGCTCCCTGATGACTCCTCTGCTGATTTTTGGCTTCGGCATCAAGCCATACTTGGCCATTGGCACCGACTTGTTGTTTGCCGCCTGCACCAAGTTTGGCGGCTCCATTAACCTTTCCCGGGCCCGCAGCATTGATTGGCCCATCGTGGGTTCGCTCTGCCTGGGCAGCATACCTGCGGCCCTGCTCACCATTTATGTCCTGAAACGCCTCGGGCCCTCGGATCCGGCCGTCCAGCACCTGATGACCAGCACGCTGGGTGTTGCCCTGCTGCTCACCGCAGCGGCCACGCTGTACAAGGCGTTTCGCGGCAAGAGCACCCCGCGCGACATCGCCCCGAAAGACCTGGCCGCGGCCATCAAGCCACGCAACCGGGCCCTGCCGATCCTGTTTGGAGCGGCCATCGGCGCACTGGTCTCGCTGTCTTCAGTCGGCGCAGGGGCCATTGGCGTCACCGTACTGATGCTGCTCTACCCCGCCCTGCCCCTGCCACGCATCGTGGCCGCCGACATCGCTTATGCCGTCCCGCTGACGCTTGTGGCCGGCCTGGGCCACGCGTCCATCGGGTCGGTGGACTGGCCCATGCTCATCAAGCTGCTGGCAGGTTCCCTGCCCGGCATCTGGCTGGGCTCGCGCCTTGTGCTCAAGACGCCGGACCGGGTCATCCGCTCACTTTTGTCCATTTTGCTGGCCTATGCCGGCCTGAAATTGATTGCCATCTGATGTACCAGTACACCGAATTTGACAAAGCCTTCGTCCGCGCCCGCGCCGCGCAATACCGGGACCAACTCGAGCGCAACCTAACCGGCACCTTGACCGATGACGAATTTCGCCCCCTGCGCCTGCAAAACGGCTGGTATGTGCAGCGCTATGCGCCCATGCTGCGCGTGGCCGTGCCCTACGGTGAGCTCTCCAGCGCCCAGCTGCGCGTTCTGGCCACCATCGCCCGTGACTACGACCAGCCCAGCCATGAATTGCTGACGCGCGCCCAAACCACACAGGACCGGATCGACTCTGTCAGCCCGCCGGTGGGCGGCAAGCCCTCGCCGCGCCTGACCACCGGCTACGGCCACTTCAGCACCCGCCAGAATATTCAGTTCAACTGGATCCCACTGGCCCAAAGCGCCAATGTGATGGACCTGCTGGCCAGCGTCAACATGCACGGCATCCAGACCAGCGGCAACTGCATCCGCAATATCACGAGCGACGAACGCGCCGGCATTGCCGTGGACGAGATCGCCGATCCGCGCCCGTTTTGCGAAATCATCCGCCAGTGGAGCACGCTGCACCCGGAATTCGCCTTCCTGCCGCGCAAGTTCAAGATAGCCGTCACCGGGGCGCTCGAAGACCGCGCTGCCACGCACTGGCACGACGTGGGCCTGCATCTCGTCCAAAATGAAGCCGGCGACCTGGGCTTCAAGGTGCTGGTGGGCGGCGGCATGGGCCGCACGCCCGTGATCGCATCGACCATCCGCCCGTTTTTGCCCTGGAACCAGATCCTCAATTACCTCGAAGCCATTGTCCGCGTGTACAACCGCTGGGGCCGCCGCGACAACATGTACAAGGCGCGCATCAAGGTCCTGGTCAAGGCCGAGGGCCAGCGCTACATCGACGAAGTGGAAGCCGAATACCGGGCCATCCTCGACCAGGACGGCGGGCCGCACACCATCACGCAGGCCGAACTGGACCGTGTTTCAGCGTCATTTGTGATGCCAAGCCTTGCAAACAGGCCATCGGTAGCTATAAAAACAGTAGCGGGCAAGGTGGCCGACGTGCTGCGCGCCGCCGCCGAGGACGACTTTGAATTCACGCGCTGGCTGCAGCAGAACGTGGCTCCGCACAAGAACCCTGACCTGCGCTGCGTCACCCTGTCCTTCAAGCGCCTGGGCCAGGCCCCGGGCGATGCCACGGCCGACCAGCTCGCCACCGCCGCCGATCTGGCAGACCGGTTTAGCGCGGGCGAAGTTCGCGTCACGCACGACCAGAATCTCGTGCTGCCCTGGGTAGCCTGCTCTGATTTGCCCGCGCTGTGGAATGCGGCGCGCAAGGCCGGTTTTGCGCGCCCCAACATCCGCCTGCTGACCGACATGATTGCCTGCCCCGGCGGCGACTACTGCGCGCTGGCCAATGCCCGCAGCCTGCCGATTGCAGCCGCCATCACCGAACGCTACCAGGACCTCGACGAGCTGCACGACCTGGGCGAAATCGACCTGCACATCAGCGGCTGCATCAACTCCTGCGGCCACCACCACAGCGGCCATATCGGCATTCTTGGCGTCGACAAGGACGGCAAGGAGTGGTACCAGGTCACCCTGGGCGGCTCGGACGGCTCCGCGCTCAGCGGCGCGCCCGTCGCCGGCAAGGTGGTTGGCCCGTCATTCTCGGCAGCCGAAGTGCCGGCCGTGATCGAAGCCCTTCTTGGCGTGTACCGGGACCAGCGTCTGGGCACCGACGGGGGTGATGGCAAAGCTGAAACCTTCATCGCCACACTGCGCCGCGTGGGTGCCGAACCTTTCAAGGCTGCCGCCAATGGCGCACGCTTTGCAGCACGGGACTTTTCGCCCGAAGCAGAAACAGAAGGCGCCTGAGGCGCCCGGAAGAACACTATGAAGTTGATAGCACACGACGCCCATTCCACGATGGCTTTCGGCACTTCTGGCTCTGAAGTTCTGGTCTTGGCCAACGACGCCGATGCACAAAGCGCCGACCTTACCGGCGTGCGGCGGGTTGACCTGCACTTCCCCAAGTTCAGCGACGGCCGCGCATACAGCCAGGCGGTTGTGCTGCGCCGCCGCAGGGGCTTTACGGGCGAAATCCGTGCAACAGGCGATGTGCTGCTCGACCAGATATTGCTGATGCAGCGCACTGGCTTTGACTCGGCCGTGCTGCGCGCCGACCAGAATGCCGGGCATGTGACAAAGCTGCTGGCTCAGTTCCCGGGCTTCTACCAAGGTGACGCCCAGCAGGCCCGGCCCCGATTCACGGCAGTTGCAGCATGAATGCGATGGAACTGAACAAAAGGCCTAGCGCGGCCTTTGCCGACAAGCTTGCCAAGACCGCGGATCTGCTCCGGAAATCTGCCCGGCAATACAGCCCGCTGACCCAGGCCAGCAGCCTCGGCGTAGAAGACATGGTGGTGACCCACCTGCTGCACGAGCTGGGCCTGGAGAGCGAGATTTTCGTGCTCAACACCGGCATGCTGCATGCTGAGACCCTGGCCCTGCTGGAAACCGTCAAGCGCCGCTATGGGGCAGAGCGGAGCGTGCGCGTTTATGAGCCCGACGCCAAGGCGGCAAGCGACTACGTCAACCGCAATGGCAAGGAAGCGATGTACCAAAGCATTGCGCTGCGCAAGGAATGCTGTGACATCCGCAAGATGGAGCCGCTGGCGCGCGCGCTGGCTGGCAAAAACGGCTGGATCACCGGGCTGCGCCGCGAGCAGTCCCCTACCCGGGGCGAGGTGCTGCCGATCGAGCAGCAGGCCGAGCGCGTCAAGATCAATCCGCTGGCCGACTGGACCTGGGGTGACGTCTGGCACTACATCGCCGAACGCCAGGTGCCCTACAACCCGTTGCACGACCAGTTTTTCCCGAGCATCGGCTGCGCACCCTGCACCCGCGCCATCGCGCTGGGCGAGGACTTCCGCGCAGGGCGCTGGTGGTGGGAAGACGAAGCCGCCAAGGAATGCGGCCTGCACGTCGAAACCGTTTCCAGAATCATCCCCATCAAGGAGGCGGCATGAATGCCCGCGCGGAGCCCCAGTTGCTGCACACCCTGAGCAGCCAGCACCTCGACGCCCTCGAGGAAGAGACTATTTTCATCCTGCGCGAAGTCGCAGCCGTGTTCGAGCGGCCGGCCCTGCTGTTTTCGGGCGGCAAGGATTCCCTGGTGATGCTGCGCTGCGCCGAGAAGGCCTTTGGCGTCGGGCGCATCCCCTACCCGCTGCTGATGATCGACACCGGCCACAACTTCCCCGAAGTCACCGCCTTCCGTGACTCCCGCGCAGCCGAGTTGCAAGCCGAACTGATCGTACGCAACGTGGAAGATTCGATGAAGCGCGGCACCGTGCGCCTGGCCCACCCCGGCGAGAGTCGCAATGTGCACCAGTCGGTCACTTTGCTCGAAGCGATTGAGGAATTCCGCTTTGACGCCTTGATCGGCGGAGCCCGCCGCGACGAAGAAAAGGCCCGCGCTAAGGAGCGCATCTTCTCCCACCGGGACAGCTTTGGCCAATGGCAACCCAAGGCCCAGCGCCCCGAGCTCTGGACCCTCTTCAACACGCGCCTGCACCCGGGCGAGCATTTCCGCGTGTTCCCGATCAGCAACTGGACCGAGCTGGACGTCTGGCAATACATCGAGCGCGAACAGATCGCCCTGCCCTCGATCTACTACACCCACCAACGCGAAGTCATCGAGCGCAAGGGCCTGCTGGTCCCCGTGACCGAGCTCACGCCGCCGCGCGCGGGCGAGCAGGTCGTGGTGCGCGACGTGCGCTTCCGCACCGTGGGCGACATCACCTGCACCTGCCCGGTCGAGAGTCTGGCCAGTGGCCCGTCGGAAGTCGTCATCGAGACCCTCGCGGCAGATGTGAGCGAGCGCGGTGCCACGCGCATGGACGACAAGACCTCGGAAGCCTCGATGGAAAAGCGCAAAAAAGACGGGTATTTCTGATGGTTACTACCAATTTGATAGCTGTCGACGTCCAATCCGCGCTGAAATTCATCACCTGCGGTTCGGTGGACGATGGCAAGAGCACCCTGATCGGGCGCCTGCTGGTCGACAGCAAGGCCGTTCTGCAGGACCTCCTCGCGGGCGTGCAGCGCCAGGGTGAGACCGATCTGGCCCTGCTGACCGATGGCCTGTCTGCCGAGCGCGAGCAGGGCATCACGATTGACGTGGCCTACCGCTATTTCTCCACCGAAACACGCAAATTCATCATTGGCGACGCGCCAGGCCACGAACAATACACGCGCAACATGGTCACGGCCGCCAGCAGCGCCGATGCGGCCGTGGTGCTGGTGGATGCCACCAAACTGGCCTGGCAGGACGCCGATTTGTCCCTGCTGGTGCAGACCCGGCGCCACTCCCTGCTTTGCCACCTATTGCGTGTCGAATCGATTGTGTTTGCCGTCAACAAGCTTGACGCCGTGGCCGACCCGGTACAGGCTTTTGTCCATATCAGCGCCGCCCTGCAGCGCTTTGCGCAGGCGGCGGGCATCCCGGCCAAGGCCGTGGTTCCAGTCTCCGCCCTCAAGGGATGGAACGTGGTGGACCGCGCCGAGCCCGGCTGGTGTGGCTACCAGGGCCCCAGCCTGCTGGAAATCCTCGAACGCCTGCCCGTCACGGCGGCTGAGGCCGCCCTGCCCTTCGCTTTTGCAGTGCAGTGGGTGGAAAAATTCTCGTCTTCCGCCGATACCAGCATGGGGCGCCGCGTGTTCTGGGGTCGCGTGGCGACCGGCAGCGTCCAGGTGGGCCAGCCGGTTCAAGTCATGCCCAGCGGGCAGAGCGCGGTGGTGGCCCAAGTATTGAACCATGCCCGCGAGGAGACTGGCGTTCACGCAGGCCACAGCGCGGGCATCGTGCTCGACAGGGAGGTGGATGTCTCGCGTGGCGACTGGCTGCACGCGCCGGATTCCATCGAACCCAGGCGCAACCTCACGCTGACTGTCGCATGGATGGACGACGAGCCCATGGTTGCGGGCCGCACCTATTGGGCCTTGCACGGGCATCGCTGGGTCAAGGCCAAGGTGCGGTGCATCGTGCACCGCCTCAACATCAACACGCTGGCCGAAGAAGAAGCCAGCCAACTCGACCCCAATGCGATTGGCCGGGTTGAACTCGTGCTCCAGGAGCCGCTCGCAACCCTGCCCTTCATCCGCTCGCGGGTGCTTGGGTCGCTGGTGCTGGTTGATACTGCAACCCACAAGACCGCCGGGGCTGCCCTTATCCAATAAAATACGGGGTTAGCACTGAATTCCCAAAGAAACCCATGACCCACGTTGTCACCGAATCGTGCATCCGCTGCAAATACACCGACTGTGTCGATGTATGCCCTGTGGACTGCTTCCGCGAAGGCCCGAACTTCCTGACGATCGACCCGGACGAATGCATTGACTGCGCAGTCTGCATCCCCGAATGCCCCGTCAACGCGATCTACGCCGAGGAGGATGTGCCATCTGACCAGATGCACATGATCAAGCTCAACGTGGAGCTGGCCAAGAATGCGGGCTGGAAGAGCATCACCAAGCGCAAACTGCCGCTGCCGGATGCCGATGACTGGAAAGACAAAACCGGCAAACTCGGCGAACTGGTCCGCTGATGCCCGCGCAAGGCGCCATCGAGACCGACGCCCTCATCATTGGTGCCGGTCCGGTTGGCCTGTTCCAGGTTTTTGAACTGGGCCTGCTCGAGATCAAGTGCCATGTGGTGGACTCCCTGCCCCACCCTGGTGGCCAGTGCGTTGAGCTCTACCCCGACAAACCCATTTATGACATTCCTGCCGTGCCCGTTTGTACCGGGCAGGAGCTGACCAACCAGCTGCTCAAGCAGATCGAGCCCTTTGGCGCGAAATTTCACTACAGCGAGGAAGTCTCGACCGTGCAGCAACAGGAAGACGGGCGCTTTTTTGTTGCCACCTCCCGCGGAACACAATTTCTGACCCGGACGATTTTCATTGCCGCCGGAGTCGGCGCATTCCAGCCGCGCACGCTCAAGGTGGACGGACTGGAAAAATTTGAAGGCTCCCAGCTCTTTTACCGTGTGAGAAACCCGGCCGATTTCGCCGGCAAGGACCTCGTCATCGTGGGCGGCGGCGACTCCGCCCTCGATTGGGCCTTGAATTTCTGCGCAGGCAATGCCGATGGCAATGCACACAAGGCGGGCAGTGTGATCCTCATTCACCGCCGCGACGAGTTCAAGGCTGCACCCGCCAGCGTCGCGAAAATGCGCGCGCTGTGCGAGGCGCTGGAAATGCAATTCATCGTCGGCCAGGTCACCGGGTACGAAGAAAAAGACGGCAAGCTCGCCGGGGCCAAGGTTACGGGCACGGACGGCATCACCCGCGTTGTGCCGCTCGACCTGATGCTGGTGTTCTTCGGCCTCTCGCCCAAGCTTGGGCCAATCGCCGACTGGGGCCTGGACATCGAGCGCAAGCAGCTCAAAGTCGACACGGAAAAGTTCTCCACCAATGTGCCAGGTATCTTTGCCGTGGGGGATATCAACACCTACCCTGGCAAGAAGAAGCTCATCCTGAGCGGCTTCCATGAATGCGCCCTGGCGGCATTTGGCGCGGCGCCTTTTGTGTTCCCCGACAAGAAAATCCACCTCCAATACACCACCACCAGCCCCAAGCTGCACAAGGTGCTGGGGGTCGAGTCGCCGGTTTTCGACTGAAGCAGAAAACCGGCTCCTTTGCCCGGCTTGGACACTATCAGAGGGCCCAGTTTTCACGCTATAATCTGAGGCTTGTTCCTCGATAGCTCAGTCGGTAGAGCGCCGGACTGTTAATCCGTAGGTCCCTGGTTCGAGCCCAGGTCGAGGAGCCATATAAAACAAGGGGTTGCACGCAAGTGCAGCCCCTTTGTCTTTTCAAGCGAGACGAAGTGCCAGGCTCGCGACAGCCCTGCCTGCACTTGAACCACCTTGAGCCATCAACAGCCAAGAACGTTTCGAAGCTTACGCGCAAGGCTCAGCAGCAAAAAATGCAGGCCGCCTCCCAATCAGCAAGCGTCTTTACAAACCAGAAATAAACCAGGCTTGGCATTGAAAACTACTCTGGGGACTGCTTTTTTTATTTTTGGCTAAACCATTGACAGTGCAGTAACATCGCGAAAAGCTATGGGGGAGGTAAAGATGAATCAAAACAAACCATATTCTCGTCTTTTTTGCGTTGGCAGATCGTCTTTGACAATAGTGCTTGGCGCACTGATCATCAGCCACACGGCCCTGTCTCAGGCGATCTTCAAATGCGGATCTATGGTTCAGGACAAGCCCTGCGAAAACGTGGACGTCCAGAAAAGGTTCTCCGCTACGACAGGTAGCTTTTCAGTTGAACAAGTTGACGGCAAGACCGACATCCGTTGCGCGAAACTTGCGGCCCTGGGAGAACAAGTTGCTTTGGCGAGCGAGCAAGGCAAGTCGAAAAACGAGTTGCTGGGCATGGTTGATCGCACCTCCGATCAGCGCGCACGGCAGTACTTTGTCGACTATGTGCAGAATCTCAAGGAACCGCCACGTCGTGTCCGCAAAAGCCTGGAAACCGACTGCACAAACACCCTGCAAAATCTGGATCTGATGGTCGCGTACATCACAAATTATCAAGCTAACACCGGGCCAATCAGGGTCGCAAGGCAACCCGTGCGGCCTGCGGTCAGTCAAACAATTGGCATTGGCAGCCGATAATCTGGAGGGAAATAATGAAGTCGGCCTATACAGTTCTGGGAATTCCCGGCAACGCATCCGCCGAGGATGTGCAGATTGCCTACAAGGTGGCCATGACGCGGTTTTCGAAAGAAAAGCTGGTCGAAGATCCGGGGCTCGTTACCAAGCGCGATGAAATAACCGAAGCCTACAAGGTTCTGAGTTCTGCCGAAATGCGCGCAGCGCACGACCGGAAGCTCAACGCAGCGGCACAGAGCCCTGTCCGTGTGCCGATGCGACAGGTCCACGCAGACGAAGAGCCCTCTGGCAGTGGGCGCCTTTTCAAGACGCTGGCTCTATTGGTGGTTTTGCTCTTTGGCATCGGAGGCGTCATGCAATACCAGCGTTCCCAGCGTGAGGCCGAAAGGGCCGAGCAGCAGGAGCGGGACCACATGACAGCTATCCATGAGGCCATGCAAGCCAAGGCGCGGCAGCTGGAGCTTGACGCTGCGCGGGAAAAGGCCCAGCAAGATGCCGACCTGGCCGACAAGAAACTCCGGGCCGAAGCGGCCAACGCATCTGCCAGGGCAGCGATCAATTCAATGATGGCCGCCAACGCACAGGCAAACGCAATCGCGCAAGCGAATCTGGCCTCCCAACGGGCTGCCGCCCAGGCCCAGGCACAAGTTGCGGCCAATGCAAACGCCGACAGAGTCCGGATGGCAAACGAGGCGGCAAAGCTTCGGGCACTCTGCTATCAAAACTATCGTCGCTACGACTGCTAGCCGTTCCAATCGAAACAACTTATCGGACGACACCCTGCATGGCAACCCGAACTCTAGGCAAAACTTCCCTCGCATCATTCCCGATTGGCTTGGGCTGCATGGGCATGTCGGATTTTTACGGGCCTGCGGATCGCCAGGAGAGCCTCAACACCATCCACGCAGCACTCGAACGCGGCATCAACCTGCTCGATACCGGCGATTTCTATGGCATGGGGCACAACGAGATCCTGATCGGTGAAGCCATCCGGGCAGTTCCGCGCGAGAAGCTCATTTTGAGCGTCAAATTCGGCGCGCAGCGCGACCCGGGCGGAGCGTGGCAGGGCTTTGACGCGCGGCCTGCCGCGGTGAAGACCGCGCTGGCATATACGCTCAAGCGGCTGGGTACCGATTACATCGACATATACCGTCCTGCGCGCCTGGACCCCAGCGTCCCAATTGAAGACACCGTGGGTGCCATTGCCGACATGATCAGGGCGGGCTATGTCCGGCAATTGGGCCTGTCTGAAGTCGGGAGCGAAACCATCCGGCGCGCCCACGCCGTGCACCCGGTCTGCGACCTGCAGATTGAATACTCATTGCTCTCGCGCGGGATCGAAAAGTCCATCCTTGGCACCTGCCGTGAACGGGGCATTGGCATCACGGCCTACGGCGTGCTCTGCCGCGGTCTGATCAACGAATCATGGACAAGCGAAGGCCTGAGCCCGAAGGATTTCCGCCGGCTCAGCCCGCGCTTCCAGGGGGAAAACGCCGAGCGCAATCGGGCTGCACTCGCGCCCCTCAAGCGGATAGCGGAAAAACACACCGCGTCCATTTCGCAAATCGCAGTCGCATGGGTGCTCGCGCGAGGTGACGACATCCTGCCCCTGGTGGGCTCGCGCCGGCGCAGTACGCTAACAGACTCCCTCAAGGCACTGGATATTCAATTGAGCGCTACCGATCTGGAGATGCTGAACGCATCCTTTCCTGAAGGCACGGCGGCGGGAAACCGCTACGCCGAACCCCAGTTCTCGCACCTCGACAGCGAGCGCGGCTGAACGCCAGGGCCCGAACCCTCCAAACGCTCCCATGCAACACCTGGTTTATTGGGCAAGATTGGCCGCTCTGTCCCTGACTGGCGCTCTTGCCGCCTGCGCAAGCCCGCCGCCTGCTGCCCTCAACTGCACAACGCCTCAGGCAATTGGCAATGGCTGGAGCACATCGTTCATAGCAGGGTGCATGGACTCCGATGGCGCTTTCGCTGGTGGCAGCCAGATCATGCATCTTGTTACCCATAAGGGTAAGCTCTATGCAGCTACCAGTTACTGGAAGGACGCGCACTCCACCAACTATGGCGGCAGCGATCCCCGCATCGGTTGGGGCCAGGTGCTGAGCAAGCCCTCTGCGGATGCGCCCTGGGCAGTTGATTTCAGTCTGGGGCCCCGGCACCTGCGTACCGAGTTGCTCAAATCCGTCTTATTCACCCAAGCAGTGGGCAGGCCTGCCCTGCCTGTCCCCGAGCAGGTCTTGCTTGCAGCCACTTATGACGGCTCCGGCAAGCATGGCGTGGATGTGTTTGTGCGCGATGACCAAACGGGCCACTGGGCCAAAAGCTCGGTAGTGCGCGGCGACACCGGCAAGCCTGGCGGCGACGACCTTTCTGTCCGCGCAGCGCTTGTCTACCGTGACCGCGTGACCAACCGCGAGAAGTTATTCCTCTCGGTTGGCGTGCTGGGCCTTTACACCGGGAGTTTTGAGCCTTCTGCGCCCGGAAAAATCGTGTGGGATACCGCGCCGGAGTCTCCGCCTGCCCCTGACGGTGGAACGCGGATCCTTGGCATCGTGGAAGCCAACGACAGTCTCATCTACTCTGAGGGCAAATGGATCCTGCGGCGCATGGATGGTGCCCAAGCGCGCTACGAAGTCCTACTCGACCTCTCATCCAAGGCCGACCCGCGAACCAGTCGCATCCACTTCGCGGCCATTGGCGGCATTCGCGGCCTGACGGCCATTGACGGGCCCGTGGCGGGCAAGAAATCGCTCATTTTCGTTTGGCACGATGGCTCGCAATCCCGAGGCTGCGTGCACCGCCTCGACCCCCTGCCCGATGGTCGCTGGTCAGACACCGAGGAGGTGTGCCTTGCCAACCTCGCCAGCCAACACATTGGTGCACCTGTGTCTTTTGTTCTGGCGGCCTACAGCACATTCATGCCGCTTCAAAACCCCACAACCGGCGAGCAGCTGCACATGGTCGGCCTTGAAGCCTATCTGCCCGGAGCCAGTTCCCTGGCGCTGACAGCGCACAACCAGCGCCACCCAGCTGGCGGGCAATATGGCGGCGGCCTCTATGCCCTGCGCGATGCCCGGGGGCACTGGCGCGTTGGTGAGGTTGGTGGCCACTTCCACCCTGGCAAAGCCGAGCTGGTTTCGGTCTACACATATGCGCTCACGCCCTTCGGCGCGGCGGATGACGACCGCATTTATCTGGGCGGTTACGACCCGAATGACTTTGCCTCCACCAACACGGCCTGGATTGCGAGCGCGCCGATCACCGAAGTGCTGAAGGCGCGCTAACGGCCCACTTCCTCAGGGGGTGCACTGGTTGGCGTTGCCGTTGGACGATGGGTCTGAGGGATTGTTCTTCTTGGGCTGTGGAGAGACGTAGCTGTTGAACGAGTCACCAAAGCCCACCAGATTGCCCGTCAGGAGGGTGTTGAGCGAAGCGGTCACATAGATCGCCCCGCCAAGAATGCCGACGTCTGTCTGGTTGTTGCCCAAGGTCGGGGCGGTCAGCAGGGTGCAGCCCACACAGTTTTTCGGATAGTTGACGCTACCAAAATAGGAAAGCACCACAGCGTCGCTGTCCAGACCCTGCCCTCCCACAAGACTCAGCGATGGCCCGTCCAGCGTGAGGTTGCCCTGGGAAATGACGGCAGCATAGGCGCCAGGGCCGTCGCCGCCCTGGAGGGCGATGGGAGCCGCTGCGTTGAGCGTACTGACCTGCACGGGCAACGCAGAGTTGATCCGGGCGTAAGCCTGTGCCCCGGCTCCACCAGTCAGATCAAGGGCGCTGCCAAACTGGATGCTGGTGGCTCCGTTGGTCGTCAATGCCGCATGGGCCCCTGAGCCCAATCCGCCCGAAATCACAAAATTCCCCTTAGCATCGACAGAGACCGACGAACTGCCAAACACATCGGCCGCCTGGTTGGCAGCGGAACCCCCAAGAATGGATATGTTGTTGCCCGACAGGCTGACGCTGTTGCCCTGCACATTGATGGAGGCCCCGGCTGGTGCGATCAGTAAATCGGCAGTGCCCGAGGCCAGGCTGATGCCACTTCCTGCCGCCACATTGCCACCCACCGTCAAGCCTTGCCCCGCGAGGGCCAGGCTGCCGGCCGCGCCCGCGTCGCCAGTTTGCGTGATTGCGCCCGAACTGACCACCTGTGCATTGCCCCCAGATGCCAGGGCGCTAAGGGCGAGGTTGCCATTGCCCTGGGCATAAACGTCGCCCGTTGTGGCCACCATACTGACCGCGCTACCCGTGCCCAGGTTGAAGGGCGTCGCGGCCGAGCCAATAGACCCGGCCCGCAGGTTCAGACCAGGCACCGACAAGGACGAGCCGCTGGCGATGCTGAGCGAACCTGGGGTGTTGACGCTCAGCAGCGTGGCCGTGCCGCCCAGCGCCAAGTCGCCCGATGAGCCCAAAGACACCGAACTGGCCGCATCAAAAAGAACTGGCCCGCCGAAGCTGTTTACCAGAGGCAAGCTAATACTGTTAGCCGAGAGGTCGGTCAGGCCCGAAACGTTTACGGTTGCACCCTGGGTAATGGAGCCAGTTGTATTGATAGTCAATGGTCCGGACACGCTCATGCTGCCCAGCACGACGGAGCCACTGCCCGCGTTCAAAGTCGCTGAACCTGCGGCCAACGTACCGCCAGATTGGCTGAAGGGGCCAGCCACATTGAAGCTGCCGCCTACAACAAGCGCGCCCAAGGTCATATTCAAGCCGCCCGTCGTCGCGCCACCACCCACGTTAAGGCTGCCTCCCGCCACATTGAGCAGGCTGTTGCCCGTCAGACTTTGCAGCGAGGTGTTGACCACGCTGCTGTTGTACTGAACACCCCCCGTCGCACCATTAATCGTCACGGCCAGCACGTTAGATCCGTCTGGCAGCGCACCGCCGGCCCAATTGGCCGGGTTGCTCCACAGGTTATTGGATCCCCCCCCGCCCGTCCAGGACACCGAAGCCAGTTGCGTGATGGTGCTGCTGGTGTTGTTCACGTAGCTGATCGCATAGTTGTTGCTATTGACCCCATCGCTAATGGTGCCCCCGCTGGCTGTCACCGTCTTGTTGCCTATCCCGTAATTTCTGTCGGTATAGGCAAAAGTGCCGCCGCTGATGCTGTCGCCGGCGTACAGGGTGCCTGCTGCCACCGTAAGGCTGCCTCCAATCACGCTTGTGGAGCCGTCATAGGTTTTGCTGACGTTGTTGCTGCTGAGCGTAATGGCTGCCTGGCTAATGGAGCTGGTGGTGGTGTTCAGGGTCAGCGTGTAGTTGTTGCCAGAATTCCCGTCGTTTATGCTGTAGCCGCTGGCTACGCTCAGTGTCCTGGCTCCAGCGTTTTTGCTGTCAAACACCTGGCTCAAGCTGCTGACGCTGTCGTTTCCCTGCAGGCCACTCTCGCTCACCATCCCGCTGCTGAGCGTGGTGCCGTTGTAAGCCCGGCTGTCGCTCACCGGGCTCAACGACAGGCTGGCTGGCGTGATGGTGCTGCCGGTATTATTGATGTAGCTGACTGCATAGTTGGCTCCGCTGTTGCCGTCAGTAATGGAACCACCTGTCACTGCAACCGTCTTGCCCGTGCCTGCGTTCTTGTTGGTAAAGGCAAATACGCCGCTGGAGAGGTTGATGCTGTCACCGCTGTAGATGGTGCCGCTCGCCAAGGTGAGCGTACCCGCCGCTGTAAGCAGGCTGTCGTAGGTTTTGGTGACATTAGCACTGGTCAGCGTGACTGCAGCCGGACTGATGCTCGCCGTCAGCGTTGTAGGTTGCACCAGCAGGTAGTTGCCCGCATCAGCGCCGACAAGATTCATGCTTGTGCTAACCGTCTTGTTGGTACCTACGTTCTTGCTGGCGAACACCCCGCTACTGGCATTGGCCAGTGTGATTGCGTCGCTCAGCATAACTCCGCTCAAACCGCTCAGTGCCGCTCCACTGATGCTAGCCAACGTGGTGGCGTTGTAGGGTCTGCTCGCTGCAGTCGCTCCGGCTATGTTCAAGGTGGCACGGCTTATGCTGCTGACACTGTTACTCGCATAGGTGATTGCGTAGTTATTCCCAAAATTGCCGTCGCTTATTGCTGCGCTGGTAAGGTTAACGACCAGGTTACCGCTGCCAGCACTCTTTGTCGCATAAGAGAGGGCAGCAGCTGTTACGTGATCTCCACCAACGAGTTGACTGCTAAGGGCGCTCAGGTCAGCAGCACTCGTTGTGTAGAGCGTGGTCGCATCGTAGGTCTTGCTGATGGTGGGAGCCACGAGGGTCAAGGGCAGGGGGTTTATCGTCAGCCCACCACTGACAAAGCTTAGACTGTAGTTGTTGTCTGTACCACTCGCATCGACAACGTAGCTGCCAACGTTGCGACCACTCCCGCTAGCGCTGACCCCAGTCAGAACGGACGCCGTATCGCCTCCAACCAGACCGCTTGCTGTAAAGCCGTTCACTGCTTGCGTTGCGCCGTTGTAGGTCAAGGTGCCGGAGGAGGCTGTAACGGTTGCATTCGCCGCCGTGATAGAGCCTGTTCCAGTCACCAGACTGTTGAACACATATCCAAAGATCGGTATACCGCTGTCGGTCGTTGCAGACAAATTGACATTTGTTGTAACCAGTATATTGTGTCCAGCGTTTCCAGTTGAATAGTTGGCACTGGTTACACCAGCCGAAACTAAGTCATTGTTGTAGCCACCACTCACTGAAAGGGCATTGGAGTCAACAGGTGCCGAAGTATTCGAGCCACCGAGGTACCCCCTCGTGATATTGCCGCTACTTATTGAAATTGAAACTGACGGAGCATATGTGTACAGCAGCCCGTTTGCATTGGTGAGTGCCGCGCTGGAACTGCCATACGTAGCGTTGTATTGCAGGTAATCCGACACCAGACTGCCCACGACGTCATTCGCCGGGTCAGAGGACCAAACTTGCCAGTACCCATTCGTGAGCGTGCTCAGCGCGCCTTGGGCTGAAGAGTTGGTGAACGAGTTGCCAACAATCAGTATCGCGCCGTCACCAATCGCACCAGCGCTGATGCTGCCGCCTTCGCCAATGGTGATAGCGCCTGGGCTAAACAATGATACTGCGCCGTAATTGCTGGCAATGCTGCCTTGCACACCCAGTTGATTGCATTCACCTGCCGAGACGGAAACGGATACGGAGACGTTCCCATCGACCGTCACATTCCCGACCGACATCATCTGACTGTTCACGAACGTCAGCAAATTGGGATACCAGTTTTCCGTGCCGTTGGTCAGGTTGGCGTTGAGGCTACTGATGGTGTTGCTGGAATCTTCGAGGTCTGCGCTCCCCGCGCCAAGGGTATTGCCAGTGCCCAGGAGGCTGTTGCCCACGATGTTCAGGGTGCCCGCCTGGATGCCCGCTCCAGAGGCTTGCGTGATCGTGGAGCCACTGCCAACGCCAAGAGTGACATTGCCCGAGGTACTAATTCCGAGACCGGACCAGTTCTGGACGATCTGGTAGCTCCCTGACGCGTTGAAGGTGATGTTGCCCCCCTCGCCCTGGGATACCAGGCTGATGTTGTTCACGTTGTTGGAATTGGAGAGCTCAATATCGCCACCCGCCACCACTTTCAGGGTGTTGGCATTGACCAGGCCTTGCCCGCTGTTGGATGTGACCGACCCGTAGGCATCAATGCGCAAGCTGTTGTTGCTGCCGGCGCTTATGTTGCCCAGAAGCAGGATGTCGCCATAGTCGCTGTAGTTGGTGAGCTTGACATTCCCGGCAGACTGAATAGTGCCGTCAACTGCTAGGAGCTGGTATCCGCTCCCAGTGCTGTTGATTTTCAGTTCGATCCCGCCATTCCAAGAGCGGTTGGGGCCACCGCTGAATCCGGATGAACCGTAATCGTCGGAGTAATCGTTTCCCGGATTGCCCGAGTTGGAACCCGGCGTCTGTGTACCTGCGCTTTCCCCAAGGAAATACGAGCCAACAGCCCCACCTGCTCCAGCAGAGCCACCATTGGCTCCCGAGCCTCCCTCACCCGCTGAATAATTCGTCCCCGATTGGATCGTTGCGGATGCCCCTATGTACATGTAGCCGCCGGAATTGACGGGGTTTTCTGTGATCTTGATGCCGCCGCCAACCCCGTAATTACCCCCATTGCCGCCCATGCCTCCACTGCCTCCACTGCCTCCATCCGTGCCATTGGCGGACGTTGGATCATTGCCCCCGGTAGCGCCGTTGAAGCCATTACCACCATTGCCACCCGACGCGCCATTGCCACCCGAAGCACCATTGCCCCCGAAGGAAATCACATTGCCGGCAATCGAGATCGACCCGCTGGTGAGATTGATCCAACCGCCGTCTCCACCGTTGCCCCCGTTGCCGCCATTGCCGCCATCCTGACCATCAGTTCCCGCAACACTCACTGCGCCATCGATTCCATTTTGACCAACCGTGCCACTGCCACCCATTGCACCATTACCGCCGAGGCTCAGGATCAAGGCGCCGCTGTCAACAGTCAGGCTTGCGTCTGCCGAAATGGTGATCTTGCCGCCCTTGCCGCCTGATCCCCCGTCGCCACCGCTATCCCCGGGATTAACTCCGTCCGCGCCAGCTTTTCCATTGCCTCCGATGGAGCTGATGGTGGAGTTGATGTGCATTCCGCCATCGGAATACAAGCTTACCGATCCGCCATTGCCACCGCTTGCGCCGGCCGTCCAACCCTTTGATCCTGTCAAAAGGATCGGTTGCAACACTTGAATATTTGAACTTGAAGGGCCGTCACTGTAAGAGTCGGTCAATTGCAGACTCAGATTGCCGCCGTTGCCGATGCGGATGCCATTGATGCCATCCACGCTGCCCACAGTGACTGTCCCTCCGCTGGACAGCGAGATATTCACAGAGCCGCTCGCCAGACTCGCCGCGAGTGTTCCTATGTAGTTGTTGGAATTTCCGCTTATTGCAAAAGTTCCGCCGCTGGACCAGCTCCGGTTGCGCAAAACCAATTGGTCTGTTGTGATGGAACTGTCTTGAAGGCTTGTAGCGTTAAGGCCCAGCGCCTTGATCGCCAGCAACCCGTCTCCTCCCCCGTCGAATGAATCGGTCGTGTCCCACGTGGCTCCCGAGGCCAGGAAAATCGTTCCCCTGGGTGCCGCAAGCCTGATCGTAGGCGCCTGGAGGCTGTAGAGGTTCAGATTGCCAGTCTGCTGGGTAATACTGATGCTGGCAAAGTAGTTGATGCCTGATCCACTTTGCCGAGGCGGAGGTT
>Ga0007834_1000189_pt1 | contig 21286 bp, 17 predicted proteins | sample CryBogCBE06Nov07_FD_71233 | JGI IMG/M metagenome (GOLD analysis project Ga0007834, IMG submission 71233) | Freshwater microbial communities from Crystal Bog, Wisconsin, USA - CBE06Nov07 | ecosystem: Environmental > Aquatic > Freshwater > Lake | place: Crystal Bog, Wisconsin, USA | collected...
CTTGATCTGCCAGAGGCCGATGGGGATGCGCTGATGGCGAGCCTTGTCGAGGTCGCGCCGAAGATCCTGCCCTATGCGAAGCCCGCCTGGCGTCTGCTGGACGAGGCGCGCCGGGCCGGGCGCCGGGTGCTGTTCGAGGGGGCGCAGGGCGCGCTGCTCGACGTCGACCATGGCACCTATCCCTATGTGACCTCCTCCAACACCGTGTCGGGCCAGGCGGCGGCGGGGTCGGGCCTTGGGCCACGCTCCGTCGGCTTCGTGCTCGGCATCGTCAAGGCCTACACCACCCGAGTCGGCGAGGGCCCCTTCCCCACCGAGCTGTTCGATGACGACGGCAAGCGGCTGGGCGAGCGGGGCCGGGAGTTCGGCACCGTCACCGGGCGAGCGCGCCGCTGCGGCTGGTTCGACGCGGTGCTGGTCCGCCAGTCGGCGGCGATCAACGGCATCGACGGCGTGGCGCTGACCAAGCTCGACGTGCTGGACGGCTTCGAGACCTTGAAGGTCTGCGTCGGCTATCAGGTCGGCGACAAGATCCTCGACCACCTCCCCGCCGGCATGACCGATCAGGCCCGCGCCAAACCCGTCTATGAAACGCTGGAAGGCTGGTCGGAGAGCACCTACGGCGCCAGAAGCTGGAAGGACCTGCCCGCCGCCGCGGTCAAGTATGTCCGCCGCATCGAGGAGCTGATCGGCTGCCCCGTCGCCATGCTGTCCACCTCGCCGGAGCGGGACGACACGATCCTGGTCAGGGACCCGTTCGAGGGCTGACCGGCGTCGGAGGTTCGTGACGGTCCGACTGCAGTCGATCGTACTCGGCTTCGATATCCTTCGGCGGATCGCGCCAGGTGGCCCAGGGCAGCGACTTTTGCAGCTCGTCAGACCAGCGCTCCAGCCAGTCGATGCCGTCCTTGCCAACATAGGGGTCGCGGGTCTTGTAGGCCGGGTCGCGCATCGCCTCGTCCAGCGTGACGACGCGCAGGTTTCGGCGCTTCAGGATCTGTGCGAGATCGTCAATGGTGTCGGCGTTCAGGCGGGTCGCGTGCAATAGCAGCACCAGCGGGATCGGCCGGTCGAACAGGCCGCGGGACGCCGTCTGGCTCCAGGCGATGGTGCGTTCGGTATGCTCGAGGTACTGCGCGCGGATGCGCAGGCGGCGCGGCTCGTCATGGCGGGAGATGGCGTCGTCGTAAGGGTCCGCGAACTCCCAGTCGTCCGCGTCGATCGTCACCGGCGCGATGCGATAGCCGTGGGTGGAGAGCCAGACGTCGATCTCCCGCTTCACCGCCTCCGGTGTTCCGGTTTCCAGATAGGGGTGGCGGAACCAGCGCAGCGGACGGCCCTTCGCCTTCAAAAGGCCGCGCGTCACGGGCTCTCCGCGGACGATATCGGCGATATAGCCCGTCGCGCCGAGCTCGTTCGGAGAGTCATGGCTGAAAGTGTGATTGCCGAGGTCCATCCCGGCGTCGATCCATTTCTGCAGATTGGCGATCTGCTGGGTCCGGTCGAGGGCGTCGAGCTTGCTCTCATTGACAAAGCCGGTGGCCCGGAAACGATGACGCTTGAGCCCGCGCAGGATCATCTCGTTGATATAATTCACATAGGGCTGGTCAGGGACGAGGCTCAGGCCGGGCAAGTCATCAAAGGTCAGCGCGATCTTTCCCGTTTCCGCTCTGGCGGGAGCGGTTCCCGCCAGGGCGATCAGACAGGCGGCGCTGATCAGGGCCAGAAGGGTACGGATGGACGTCGTCATGAAGGTGACCGCTACAAGAACACTGGCGAGGCATTAGCCCCTCTTGGGCCCCGCGAAAAGTGGCGGCGTCACAGTCGCCGGATGCAGCGAAAGCCGACGTGCGAGGTGGAGGTGTCGATGGGCTGCGGCCAGCGGGCGGCGGGGCGGTAACGCTGGCAATATTCCGGCGCGCAGAGGTGGGAGCCGCCCTTGAGCACCCGTCTTGGTATGGCGATGCGCGCGTGCGGATCGGCGCTGGCGAGCTGCGCCAGGCGCCCGCCCGGGCCGCAGCAGGCGTTCGGCTCGGCGACGGGAGCCGCCGCGTACCAGTCCGCCGTCCACTCCCACACATTACCGATCATGTCATAGAGGCCGTAGCCGTTGGGCGGGTATGTCCCCACAGGCGCCGTTCGCTCCAGCCCCGGCGGCGCGGTGTTCCGCCACGGGAACTCGCCCTGCCAGGTTCGGGCCAGCACCTGCCCCTCCGGATGGAGCTCATCCCCCCAGGCGTAGGCGCGGCCCGAGAGCCCGCCCCGGGCGGCGTACTCCCACTCCGCTTCCGTCGGCAGCATCTTGCCCGCCCAGGCGGCGTAGGCCTCCGCGTCAGCGGCGACCACGTGGACGACAGGGTGGTCTTCGAAGCCCGTAATGCTGCTTTCCGGGCCCAGGGTATGACGCCAGTCCGCGCCGACGACCCAGCGCCACCAGAGCGCCGACGACCCCGCCCGCTGCAGGGGAACAGGACCGGCAGTGGGGGTGAATAAGGCGGAGCCGGCGCGGGCGTCTTCCGGCGCAAGGCCGGGATAGTCGGCGGGATCCGGCGCCCGCTCCGCCGCCGTGACATAGCCCGTCGCCGCCACGAACGCCGCAAACTGGCGGTTCGTCACTGGCGTGCGATCCATCCGGAAGTCGCCGACGCGCGCCATGCGCACCGGCCGCTCATCGGCGTAGAAGGCGTCCGATCCCATCTCGAACGCGCCGCCGCGGATCAGGACCATCTCGCTGTCCGCCGTATCCGGCGCGTCTTGCGTCATGGGGCGTTCCTTTCTCGGCGGGAGGAAGCGACACATTGCAGCTCCGCGCCCGGGCGTCTCTACCTTCGCGACATTTTGACGCGGCGCCGTTCTTGAAGTTCGCCTCCCGAACATCCGCCGGCGTCGCCGGCAGTGTCCCGCATTGGAGCAAGTTTGATGTCTCGCCGGATCCGTTTCATCGCCGTCCGCGTTGTCCCCGTCCTCGCCGTGCTCATTCTGGCGCAGTCGACCTCATCCGCCGCGGACACCCCGCAGCCCGTCAGGCCCGCCCAACCGCAGGTTCAGGCCCCGGCTCAGGTTCAGGCCTTGGGTCAGAGCGCGTCTCAAGCCCAGACCCAGATCCAGCAACGTCCGGTCCAACAGGCCTACCGGCGGACAGGGGTGACCCCCGCGCCGATCTCGGCCATGACCCTGCCGGCGATCGGGCCCTCAAACTACACGGTGGCGCACAGCGAGCGCATCTACTGGGGCACCTCAGATCGCCACCCGGATCCGCAGCTTTATCCCAGATTGCCGAGCATCGGGCAGCCGTCCCAGGCGTCCGAGGCGCCGTCGACCGTCACGACCGCGTCGGTCTTTCGTTATCTGCCCTCCAGCCCAACCCGCGACACCGGCGTCGCCATCGCCGCCGGTCCGCCTTCAGCGTCCGCGTACCAGAACACAGTGAGCGCCACGCAAGGCGCCCGCCCCTCGCCATTCGGCCCGCCGCAGCCGCCGGTGAACGTACGCCCCTAGCCCGTTCCCGGACGCCGCATCGTACGCGGGAAGTCTCCAAACCTTCTGTTTGTATGAAGAAAACCTGATCCGATCGGCTTTGCTCGGGCGACATCTCACGATTTACCCGTCCAGCGGGGAAAGGCGTCAAGCTCATGACGGAAGAACGGCGAAGCGCGATCCCGGGCGCGCCTGATCACAGCCAGCGCCAGAGGCCGTCGCTCGCCCCCCGGCTTCGTCACCCCCTGGACGCCGATGGCCTTTATGCGCGCAGCGAAGACTATAACGCTGTCATCGACGGCGTGGATCGCGCCCTCGACGGTCTGAGACCACAGACTGCGGAGACGCTCCGCTTCCCGCCGGTGATGTCGCGCGCGATCATCGAAAAATCAGGCTACCTAAAAAGCTTCCCAAATCTCCTGGGCTGCGTGTGCGCGCTTTCGGATGACAGCGCCGCCAGCTTGACCTTTGAGCCGGGGGATCGCGCCAAAGCCCCTTGGACCGACGCGCTGACCGTCAGCGACCTCGTCCTGACGCCGGCGGCCTGCTATCCGCTTTATCCGATCGTGGCCGGCGAAGGCCGTCTGCCTGCGGGGGGTCGAGTTTTCGATGTCGCCTGTCACTGCTTTCGCCGGGAACCCTCCAAGGACATCGACCGGCTGCAGGCGTTCCGGATGCGGGAGTTTGTCTATATCGGCGCTGAAAAGACGGTGATCGCCGAGCGGGACGCCTGGACGCGTCGCGCAACGGCATGGTTCAAGACGCTCTGTCTTCCGAGCGAGATCGCCCTCGCGAACGACCCGTTCTTCGGCGCAGGTCGAAAAGTGCGCGTCCTGCTGCAGCGCCAACAAGCCCTGAAATACGAGCTTTTGACGCCCATCCTGTCAGACGGACCGCCATCTTCCTGTATGAGTTTCAACTATCACAAAGATCACTTCGGCGACGTGTGGGACCTGCGGGACGTCACCGGCGCCCGCCTGCACACCGCCTGTGTCGGGTTTGGTCTCGACAGGATCGCGACAGCGCTTTTTGTGCGCCATGGAGACCGGCCCAACCTTTGGCCAAGCTCAGCCCGGCGCGCCCTTCGGCTTTGATGTCGGCCAGATCCGCCGCGTCAGACTTCCCGAAGCGGAACGCTCACAAGCACCGGAACTCGTGTGAACTGTTCGACGGCTTCGGGCATCAGGAACGTATTTTTCAGCGCGAAGGCGAAGGCGACCGTCGTCGCGGCGCAGGCGAGACCCGCAAAGACGCCGCCGATCAGGATCAGGATCTTGTTCGAGGCCACCGGTTTGGCGTCCTTTTGGACTTCCGGGGACTCGATCAGAGAAATGCTCGGCATTCCGCCCTTGCCCAGCTGGAGCGCCGTCTCCTTGAGTCGCAGCGTATCCAGATGGGACGAGGTGCTCGCCTTGCGTCGGAGCAGCGGCGACAGTCGACTTTCGGCGGACTCGATACGCTTGAGTTTTTGCTCGAGGTTTCCGTTTTGAGCTTCCAGTACCGAAGCCTGTCTTTCCTGGGGTGAAATCTCGCTCTGGGAATGAACCGCTTCGGCGTTCAGCTCATCATAGAGGGGATTGCGCGCCGGATGCGTCTTGCTGGCCAGCCGCGCGCCTTCGGACGCTAAGAACTGCTGCGTCACATCGATCTGCGCCTGAAGATCCCGCATCGCGTGACTGTCCGGCTGATAGTTCGCGGACAGTTTCAACTGCTGTTGGCGCAGCTCAAGCAACTTGCTCCGCGCCTGGGACACAGCTTCGGTCTCATCGGATTCCGGAAAAGCCTGGATGACCATGGGCGTCTGGCGCAGGCTGGTTTGCAGCGAGGCGACCTTGGCCCGCAGCTGCCCCGCATTGGCCCGCATCTGGATCACGTTCCCGAGAATTTGACCGCGGCTCTCAAGCAGCGTCTTTCGCTCCAGTTCCGGATCAAACACGCCCGTCTCGACCTTCAGACGATTAATCTCGGAGTCGATCTCGGCATTGTCGCTCTCAAGACTGGCGATCTCCCGGTGGACGAGATCGAGGCTGGAGCGGATGGCGTCCCGATCGCGCGCTTCGGTATAGAATTTCAAAAAGGTCTTCAGAACGTCCGCAGCCTCGGTCTGCGTCGCGGCGCGGTAGGTCACGCGAATGACGTTGGACGTCGGAACAGGCACGACCGTGAGATTGGACAGGAAATCCTTGATCTGCCGGTCCGTCGGCGGATGGGGCGCGCTTCCCGACTTAGTTTGCGACGCCTGAATGGTTCGGATCGCAAGGTCCTGGCTCTTCAGCACCTCGACCTCGGAATTCACCACCTGATCGGTGGTCACGGTCGGACCTGTTCCCTCGGTCATCACGGCAGCCGACAAGTTGTTCACCGAGACGAGCAGTTTTGCGCTGACCTGATATTGTCTCGGCGCCAGGAGAATCAACAGCATCGCAAGCAACACCGGCGTGACAAACGCCAGCGTAATTTTGAACGCGTCCCGAAATAGAAGGGCGACCACCTCACGCGACCACAAAATGCTCTCCTTCTGACGCAGTCGACAAGCAGGCCTTGCACGAATCTGCGACTTAGCCCGATTATCCACGACATTAGGTTAGTTTGGGAAGTGAAAGGGTTAATATGCGTCGCGGAGTTCGGGCTACATCCTTAAAATCAGAGGCGCCCGGACCTCGAAATCGGCATGGCCAAAGGTCGCGGCCCGCGTCCGGGCCCAGCGCACGGCCGGCGCGTTTCGAAACCGAGATGCTCGCCCTGCGCGCGCGCCTGGCGCCCCTGCTGGAAGCGCGCCGCAACGTGGTGATCGGCGTCACCAGCTGCGGCCCCGAAGAAGGGGTCACCACGATTTCCCGCGAACTCAGCCGCGTGCTCGCGACCGACGAGATGGAAGTTCTGCTCTGCGGCCCGTGCGGAGATTTGTCGACCTCGTCGAACACCTCTCCCGGGGAGCGCAAGATCACCCGCACCGTGGTCCCGCATCTGTCCTTCGCCGAGATTAACGATCTGCATCGTGAAACCTGCGACCGCCGGTCGATTATCGCCTTTCGCGCCTGGCTTGAGCGGGTGAAATCGAACTACGCCGTGACCATTCTCGACACGCCGCCGATTATCGAGCTCGGGGGGTGGGAGACCCTCTTCCGCCTCGAAGACGGCCTTCTTCTGGTGCTCGAGGCCGAACGCACCCGCACGTCCGTCATTCGAGCGACGCTCGATACGATTGAGAGCGCCGGGGGAAACGTCCTTGGCATTGTGTTCAACTGCCGACGTTGGATCATTCCTGAAACGGTATACAAATGGCTCTGACATCGAGGGTTTCCACTCCAGGCCGCAATGCGTCCGGGCGCAAGCCTGACGCCTGGGCGGCCGTCGGCCTTGCGATCAGTCTGGCGCTCAGCGCCTGCGTGCCGCCACCCGCACCGCCGGCCCAGGCCAACCGGGGCGCCAACACCATTCCCCAGACCCCCCTCGCCGAGTATCGCCTCAGCCCGGGTGACGAGGTCGAAATCACCTTCGCGAACACGCCGGAGTTCAATTCACATCAGATCGTCCGGACCGACGGCGCGATCTCCCTTCAGGGCTTGAGACCCCCGGCCCCGGTCGAGATCGTGGCGGCGAACCTAACGATCCGCGAGCTCAACCGATACCTGATCGACGCGTACGCCAGCGAGCTGCGCAACCCCCAGATCAGCGTGACGCTCAAAGCTTACGGCGCGAACGTGGTCTATGTGATGGGCGAGGTCGGACGTCCCGGCGCCGTTGCGTTTTCCGGATCGATGAGCGCGCTTCAGGCGATCGCGGCCGCAGAAGGACCGAAGACGACCGCCAGGTTGAACCAGGTCCTGGTCGTGCGACGCGATCGCAATGGCCAGACGAGCTGGCGCGAGCTCAATATCGGCCGCGCCATCGCTCAGGCCGATTTTCGCGACGACGCGCCGCTCCAGCCGCGAGACCTGATCTATGTGCCGAGGTCCACGATCGGCAATGTCGGAGAGTTCGTCGATCTGTACATCCGTAAAATCCTCCCGATTCAGCCGGGCTTCAGCCTGACCACGAAATAATGGTGAGTCTTGGCCGCGTAAAACTTGACCCGGTCGAAAACGCGGACGCGCCGGCGGGCTGGTGGGAGAAGGCGTTTCTGGGCTTTATCATGCTCGGGCAGCAGAGCGCCTTCACAGGCGTCAACAGGATCCTGCAGGGCCGGGAAAACGACCCGACGGTTGAAGCCTCGGATCCCGCAAACGTGTTCTTTGTGATCGTGACGCTTGTCGGGATGGCGATATTGTTTCGATTGCGGCCACACCTGATCGCCCGCATCGCCCGTTTAAGCCCGTTGATCCTGCTCACCTGCATTTTCACAGTCGCTTCGAGTCTTTGGTCGGACGCCAAGACCCTCGTTCTGAAACGCGCCCTGACGCATTTCGGCACGATGATGGTCGCGCTCTATCTGCCAACCCGACTAGGCTTTGATGGCGCCATACGTCTGGTCGCTCGCTCAATTGTGGTGGCGGCTATCCTGTCCCTGCTCGCGGGAATATTTATTCCAAACCTTGGCATTATGCACTCACCCGGCAACTATGGGCGCTGGCGAGGGATCTTTTCCTTCAAGAACCCGCTTGCGCAAGTGATGGGTATTGGTGTGATACTTCAATACTACATCATGCTGACCTCGAAGAAAAAGATATTCACGGCAATATTTGCGGGGCTGGAAGCGCTTCTTGTTGTTATCGCGGGATCTGCCACGGTTCTCGGTCTAATTATACTCGCCTCAGCTGGGATTGCGATTTACACGATACTGAAACGAGGCGGCATCTTCATACCTATTGTGGTCATATGCCTCGCCCCGCTGGCCGCGTTAGTCGCCATCGTGATCATGCTGGAGCCGAACCTGTTATTCGGCCTGATCGGGCGGGACTCGACCCTCACAGGACGCACCGAACTCTGGGCGCTCGCCTGGCAGGCGGCGCAGGATCGGCCATTCTTCGGGCACGGCTTTCAGGGATTTTGGGACAGCGGGGACCTGGTTGTCGGCGAGATTTGGAGCACCATCGGCTGGCTGGCTCCAAACGCTCACAACGGACTGTTGGAGGTCGCGCTGGAGCTGGGCGCCGTCGGGGTGCTCCTCGTGGGGAGTCTGCTGCTTCAGGCGCTGTTCCGGATCCTGTCGCTGCTCACCATTCAGGGCGCGGCGAACCAGATGTGCGTGTCCGTGATCGTGTTGATTTGCGTCGTCATTCACAGCGGCACCGAAGCCGTTCTACTGCGGCAGACGGATATCAGCTGGTTCATGATCATGCTTATGAGCCTTTCCGCGGCGCAGACCAAGCAAAGCGCGCGTGCGGCGCCCGTGGAACGCACCCTGAATATTCTGGCGCGCGCCCGTCCTTCGTCGGCTTGACCCCTGTCGGGTCGCTTCGCCTCTCCGGCGCCGAATGGACCGCCGCCAAATAAGGCCACATTGGTCAAACTCTTGCATGGATGAGACGCCGTTGACCTCCCGCGCGTCTTGAGCAGATGCGCCGGCGCGACACGTTTGTTTGCAGAAGGATTTCGCGCATGGCCCCTCGATCGTTGGATCAAATTGCGCCGTCTGACGTGGCCAGCATCAAGCCAAGCTCTAACTTCCGCATCAATAATTTTGACGGCATACGTCTATTTGCTGCGACGCAGGTCATGGTGTTCCATTGCTTGTCGCACTTTGAAATACCCGTCCCTTTTTATCTCCAGCCGTTATCCTGGTTTTCCGGTGTTCCTATATTTTTCGTGATCAGCGGATTTCTGATATCGGCATCCTTCGAGCGTCGAAAAAATCTCAAGAATTATTTCACCAATCGCGCACTTCGCATCTTCCCCGGATTATGGCTCTGCTTATTTTCCACGCTAATTGTTTTTATCATATTCAAGATCCACGTGCCGCTATTTTCCGGTTCCGTATGGTTATTCACCCAGATATTTGGAGCTGTCTACACTCCGTCCTTCTTAAGCCAGTTCGGGATGGGAAGTTATAACGGGAGTCTCTGGACCATTCCCCTGGAGCTACAGTTTTATGTAACCATTCCTTTCTTGTACACTTTATTCATAACAAACAAGCGCAATACACTTGCCCTGACGCTTGTCTTCTTTGCTTTTTTTTGCGCCACGATCGCGATAAATGGCTTCCTCCCGGACATAGGCGGATCAAAGGAGAGATTTGCCGTAAAATTACTGCGATACACTTTTGTCCCGAAATATTTTCTATTTCTATTCGGCGTTTTATTGCAAAGATTGAAGGCCAACGATTGGGACGCCATTCGAGGAAAAGGTGTTTACTGGTTGGCGGCGTGCGCCCTTTATAGCGTTATCGTCCCGCAACATTGGTTGAGCGATATCGTTCGCCAGATATTGGTCGGCGCGACGATGATTTCTCTGGCCTATACGCAGCCAGGTTTATCCAACCGCCTGCTTGGGGGTACGGATATTTCCTACGGAGTCTATTTGTATCACGGTCTGGTGATCAACATACTGTTCGAGATGGGGCAGAAACACGGCTTGGGGCCGATGTTGATCGTCCTCATCACCGCACCCATCCTCGGACTTGCGTCATGGACGGTCGTCGAAAAACGCGCCATTCGTCGCAAGCCGTCTGCATAGCCCGACGACAGAAAGCACAAACGCCTCAGTCCAGCACGGACCCTAGATGGGTATTCGCAGGATCGAGCCAGCGACAAAGCTCGTGAAAGGCGATGTCGCGACTGTTTTTGTAGACAAGACCATGATCAATGTCCTCATTGATCATGACGGTCATGCCCTTGGACCGCGTCAGCAGCCGGCCTCCCAGGCCAAACAGCGTTTCGAGGGCGCCGAGGGCCGGGTCCCGCGTGCCGACGACGCAGTGAATTCTGCCCCCCCGGGACGAGGCTTTGGCCAGGCCGCGCAGGAGATTGCGCTTTTCGCGGCGAACGCCCCCGCTGGCCCACGACGCGGCGAAATTCACGACCAGGTCCTTGGTCACCCTGGAGAGGGGCGCCTCACCGGTCAGCACCCGCTTCCAGCTCGACGCACGCAGGGCGCCGGTGAGATAATGTCGCGTACTCAGGCGCCAGCCGTTGCCTGAAACCAGGACCTTGGCGCCGGGACGCCAGATATATTCGACCTGACTGACGCAAAACGCCCCCTTCAGCGCCGAATGGGTCAACGCGGTGTGGAAGGCGTGAAAGGCCCCCGCCGACACCCCGAAGAGAGAAATGTCCGTGACCCCCTCCGCAGCCACCCGGCGCAAGGCCGCCTCGATTTCGGCGAGCCTCGGCGTCTCATAGGCGTGGACGCGGCGCACGCCTTCCGGCTCGGGGCTGTCGCCCAGTCCGGAAAAATCAAATCTCAGACAGACATGCCCCGCGGCCGCCAGGCGACGGCTGGCCTGGACGGAGAAACGCCCAACGCCGGACCGCGGATCTCCGCCTGTATTCAGAAAAATCAGGCCACGGCTCGCTGAGGTGACACCGGCGAGCGGACGGGCCAGATTGCCATAGAGTTCCGTGGACCACCCCGCAGGGCGCAAGGCGACGAACGCCTCCTCCCATCCCTCTCCCGTCAGTTCGGGTGGGGCCGGCGCTGGGATCGGCCCGTTCGAAACCGGCGATGACCAGGCGGCCAGACGCTGGATCAGCGCAGCGAAGAGCGCATCGGGCGCCTCGTTCAGCAACGCATCCTCGAACGCTTCCTTGTAGCCTGGAAAGTCGATGTGTTCGAAGCCGTCGCAGCGATCAGCGAGGTTTGCGGCGAGCTGCTCGCCCGCACGCCCCGAGGTGGCGAGTATCGTTGCCGGAAGCCGTTCGGGCGTCTGGTTCAGATCCACCTTTGACAGGCTTGCGCAGGTCGCCGCCGACAGGATCACGCCGTCGGCGTCGAGACCGCCGCCCGCCCGCGCCTGACCTTCCGCCTGCCAGTGGCCGGACAAAAGCGACAGCCGCGAAATCCAGGAACGCCCCGATATGACCGGCGAGAGCAGCATGAGGATGTCGCCGGACATTGCGCTCAAGGCCGCGATCGTGGCGCCGAGGCGAAAGCCGCCAAAGGCGATCCGCTCTGCGCCCAGCGCCAGGAGCTTGTCCGCAGCGGCGCGGCCGGTCGAGATCCAGGCCGGCAAGACGTCGTCGTCGGACGCATCGCCGGCGGAGTCGCCGAACGCCGGATAATCAAACCGGATCACCAGATGACCGGCTGCGGCCAACTGCTCGGCGAACACGCGCAAGTGCCGGTGAGTCCACCGTCCATCCCGCGCGAGCCCGGGATAAAGGACGACGCCGATCGACGCGCGCGTCGGCGAGGACGGGGCGTGCAGCCACGCAGCGCTCGCCCCGAGCAGAAACGGATAGCATCGTGATGCGTCTGAAGGCGACAAGCGCGACATCCGTTTCTCAAGCCCCTCTTCGACCATGACTCTGAATCCGGCGCCTATGGAAGGACGGTGGAATCAAGGAAGCTGGCATTGTTGATCGCCCAATCCGGGTTGAAATGCGCCGTGTCTTTGTAGATCGGCTTTCCTGTATCGTCCGTGACTTTGCAGACGTTGCTGGCGCACACGGCCGTCATAGGATGTATCAGCGTCGCGCCACTCGGCTGCAGTCGCGTTTCCATGTCTTCGCCAAGCAGGATTTGCTGATGATCCGCAGGTATCGTCTGGTTTGCGGCAAAGTTCTTCAGGGAAAATCCAAGCCGAATGGACGCTCGACCCAGATAAAACTGCTGCGACTCCGGATTATCCAGCAGGATAATCACTTGCTTGCCGGAGGCGATCAGGGATCGAACGTCGGCGCGAAGCGCCTCGAGCGCGCGCGTGCGTCCTTCGCTTGACGTCAGAGGCGTCGATTTTCCGTGCGCGGATATGGAATAGTCGCCGTGCAGGAAATACCAGTTCCAGGCGCCGCCGATGACAATTCTTGAGAACTGCTTGGATTTCGCCATTTCGAAAGCGGAGTCTCTGAGCCTCCAGCATTTCTGACGACTGCGGTCCGGGGTGGTGACGCCGCGGATCGGAATGCATCCGCCGCCGATCGCAAATGTCACATCCCTGGCCGCGGGGTCGCCCAGCCGGATCCTGTCCAGCCGCGCAACATACTGGGCGATGCGCGAGTCGCCGATGAACAGAACAGACGCCCGGGCGGGATCGCCAAGACTGTAGAGTCCAACCCCATCCTCGTCGAAGGACGGCGTCCTCGCCTTCAGGAATGACCATTCGGTCTTGTCCGGAGCGTCGAAGTGACTGAGCCGCGGGGCGCTGAGGGGCGACGAGATCCACGCGCCGACCCCAAGCACGCACACCATCGCTGCGACCAGAAACACCGTTTTCCCCGGCGTTTCCACAGCGCCCCGGAAGGGCTTCTCGACAAACCAGAAGGTCAGACCCGCCGCCAAGAAGGCCGCGGCCACACAGGCCAGCGCGGTGACGCGCGGCAAGGTGCTCGACGGATCGGCGCAGATGTGGGCGGAGCTTAAAATGGGCCAATGCCACAGATACAAAGGATAACTGATCAAGCCGCACCAGACCATCGGCGGCGCGGACAGGACGTTCCGATTGAAAAAGGCGTTTGCGCCGGCCGATATCAGCAGCGCGGTCCCCACCGTCGGCAAAATCGCCCACACCCCGGGAAAGGCGCGATCCGGGCCAGTCAGAATGATCGCGGCCGTGATCATCACGGCGCCGGCGACCGACTGCAGAGTCTTCTGGTAGGACAGAATTTTCGGATAGACTTTTTCAATATAGGACAGCAGGGATCCGACCATCAGCTCCCAGGACCGCCCGAACGGCGAATAATAGGCGCTTGAAGATCCGCTTTGGATATCCTTGAGATTGATTGAAAAGCTGGCGATCAACAGAAAAATGATGACCAAGCCGGTATTCACTCTGAATTTTTTCGAAATTAACAATATAGCTGGCCACAGAAGATAGAACTGCTCCTCGATCGCCAGACTCCAGAGGTGCAAGGTCGGTTTGGTGGTGGAGGCCGCATCGAAATAGCCCGCCTCGCTCCAAAGCAGGACGTTTTCAGAGAAGAGCGAACTGGCCATTATGTGTTGGCCGAGCGAGGAAAATTCGCTTCTGAACAGACAGAACCATCCAGCCAGCATCAGGAACAGCATAACGACCATCAACGCCGGGAAGATGCGCCGTATTCTTCGATTGTAGAAATTCAAAATGCTGAATTTGCGAACAGATATTTTTTGAATAATGATATTTGATATAAGATATCCCGAGATGACGAAGAAAATATCCACGCCGACAAACCCGCCGCGCACCAGATCCGGTGCGGCATGACACAAAACGACTGACAACACGGCGATGGCGCGTATGCCGTCAATGTCGGGACGGTAGTGCGTGTTGTGGAGTGAGCCCCCCACATCCAGGGTGCGCTTCAGGCTCCAGGAAGACGCCCAATTCATGAACATGTTCAAGTGTTCGCCCAGCTTGGGTTGCGACGTGATGAAGCGACCTGGCCGTACAGGCAGTTTTCGTGCCAAGCGCGAGCTGGCGTGGAACTTGCTCTGGAGAGGCGAGTTCTCTACCGCTCCCCGTCTCCTCGCCGCGCCGCCGCTTTAGGAACACGCATGCCTCGTAAGCATCGTCTCTCCCTGCCACCGACCGTTTGGGTGACGGCGGAGAAATTTACACAGCAAATTCTATGGGTGGTTCTGTTCGCGATCCTCGGGCCGCTGTTGGGTCCGCGGCCCTATGGCCTGTTCGCACTGGCGATGGTGGCCTACGGCTGGATCGAAGCGCTGATGATCGAGTGCGCTTCCGAGACGCTCTTGATGTCGCCAGAGCCCACGCCTCGGCACTACGCCGTGGCCAATTTCACCAACGGCCTCGCAGCGACGGCCGCCAGCGCCCTCGCCGTGGCCTCCGGATTTCCGATCGCGGCGCTCATCAAGGAGCCCGATTTTCCGCTGCTGATGGCCGCGCTCAGCCCCCTTCCCTTTCTCAGCGCGTCGATGGCGGCGCCCATGGCCTATCTCCAGCGGCGGATGCAGTTTCAGCAGTTGGGGCTGCGATCGATCACCGGACTGATCATCGGCGGAACGATCGGCGTCATATTCGCATTGCGGGGCGCGGGCGTATGGGCGCTGGTGGCGCAGATCCTCGCCCAACGCGTCGCCGAAGCGGTGATCATCTGGTGGGGATGCCGCCCCCTGTTCGTCTTCAGCTGGGACCGAAAAGTCTTTGAAGACATGCGCGCGTGCATGACCAGCCTGGCGATCAGCAAGAGCTGGAACTGGATGTCTCAAATGGTTCCTAGGCTGATGATCGGCGCCCTGCTTGGCCCCGCGGCGCTTGGCTTTTTCAGCATCGCCTCGCGGATCAGCGACGTCATGTGCCAGGTTGTTCTGTATCCGACGGCCCAGGTCGCGCACATCCAGTTTCTGCAGTTGAACGGCGACCAGGAAGCCATCTCGGCCGCCTTTAAACGCCTGTTGGGCCGCCTCGCCCTGGTCGCGTTTCCCCTCGCCATCGGCGTCGCTGCCGTCGCACACGTGCTGTTCCATGTGTGGCTGGGGCCCAAATGGGAGGGCGCCGAAGTCGCCTCCGTCTTCATGTCGCTGACCGTGCTGCCCTGGACGCTCTTCTACGGCTCGACGACCCTGTTCTTCGGATTGCGGCTCTGGCGACTGGAGCAACATAGCCAGCTCGTGGGTCTGATCGCGATGATCATCGCCGTGACGGTGGCCGCACCCTACGGGCTCAACGCCGTGTGCGCCGCCTTGCTGATCCGCCTCGTCCTGATGATGTCCATACCCGCCTTCCTGTGGCGTCGCTTCGCGCGGATCGAGTTGCTGGCGCCGTTTCGCGCCTTCCTTGGACCTCTCACCGCGGCGAGCATGATGGGCGCCTGCGTCTGGCTCGCCGCGCCGGTCCTCACCCGACAGATCGGGAGTGTCTTCGCCCTGCCCACGCTCGTGACGCTCGGGGCGCTTCTCTACAGCGCCGGCGTGCTGGTGGTGGCGCCGATCCAGGCCAGAAGCTTCATTGACGATACGCGCCAGGTCGTCTTCGGACGCCTGAAGGCCCTTGCCGCGACCAAGTGAGCTCCGGACGCGCAGCGACGCCCAAGATCGGCACGCCGGGCTTACAAATCGTTCAGGCCGCGCTTGTGCAGCAGACTGATGAGCCGGCCCAGCCGAAGCAGCAGCTTCTTGCGCAGCAGGGTTGCGCTTCCGAAGGGCCGGATGGGGCCGTCGACGTAATTCCAATAGGCGAGGTGGGCGCGGCCCGGCGCGAACCCGCGAATCGCGGACCAGACATAGTTGCGCGCCCAGGGCTTGGCGTGAAACATCGCGTGCGGAATTATCTCTCCGACCCAGGGAAACAGGCCCATCGCCTGCGGCCCGAGAGTCGCGAGCGGCGCGTCGCTCGCCATGGCCGCGGCGTTGAGCATGTCCTGGTCCATCCGGCTGAACTCGATGCGGATGTCAGACACCTTCATCTTCAGCATCGGGGCGCCGGACCGCTCGAGGGCGTTCATCAGATCGCACCAGGTCGAGACAAAGCGCGCGTGTCGCTTGCGCAGACCGATGAAGCCGGCGTTGAAGTATCCGGTCACGGCGCGCATGGTCGGATAGCCCGCCGCCTCGGCCAGATCGGCCCAGGCCCGGCGGAAGACATGCTCGGGCGGCATCGCGCTGTCTGCAACATCGGCGCACAAGAGGACGCCATGTCTGGTCCAGTCCAGAAGAACGGACCATTGACCCGTGACGACGATATCGGTGTCGATGTAGAAGACCGAACTGTCCTCATGGGTCAGTTCCGACAGCAGCTCCTGTACGAAAAAGGGCTTGGTGTTCGAGGGATGCCAATCATCCCGGATCGTCCGTAAGCTGACATAAATGGTGTCAGAGAGCTTTCGACGGTCCGGTTGATCCGTGGCCTCCAGCTGAGACCACCATGAGGGGGCGTCACCGCGGCGACCGATGACAACGTCGCCTGAAAAGTTCGCCGCGACCAGGGAATTGATGATCCCCGCGACGCCGAACATGTAATTTCCGTCGGCGACGGTGCACACGACGCATTTGGGTTCCGCCATATCCAAACCTCGCCGTTCGGATGGACCAGGATCTGAGCTGGGCGACGGGGGCATACCCAAAATATTCCTTAGCTTTTGAGACGCGTTGCTAAAATCAGCCGCGCGAGGTCTTCCGTATTACGCGATGACGCCTTCAAATCCGTGAATCCCCCGTCCCATCACGGCGCCCGTCGTCAGCGCTGCGGGCCTTGCCGCTGCAATGCAAGCGTGGGGGCCGCGTGACGGGCCAGCGCCAGATCAAAGACGGCGCAGATGCGCTCCGGATAGGCGCGCACGTCATAGCCCGCGCGGTAACGCGAACGGGCGCCTTCGCCCAGCCGACGCCGCAGGTCCGGATCGTCCAGCGTCCGCCGCAACGCCTTGGCCAGCCCTTCGACATCTCCCGGCTGGACCAGAAGACCGGACACGCCGTCCTCGATCACTTCGGCCAGGGCGCCGACCGGCGTGCACACAACGCAGAGGCCGAATGACATCGCCTCCAGGACCGACATGGCCATGCCCTCGCCATAGGAGGGCAGCACCAGCACATCCGCGGCGGACAACAGCTTTTGCACATCGGCCTGGTTCATCCAGCCGGGCAGGCTCACCCTGTGATCGAGCCCCCGGGCGCGCGTTTCCTCACGAAATCCAGCCACTTCGCCGCCGCCGCCGGCGATAACGGCCCGCCAGTCCGGCAAGCCGGGGCCGTCTGACAGGTGCGGATGCGCGAGCGCCGCCAGGAGGTCATGCACGCCCTTTCGTCGACTGGGATCGCCCAGAAAGAGGATCTGGAGCGGCCCGTCCGCGGCGCCGGTCCCAAGCTTCGTCATCGGGGCGGGGACGCAGTTGGCGACCACGACCACAGCGTCCCGGCTGACGCCGAGCGTCCGCGTGACGGTCTGACGATCCGTCTGTCCCAGAACCACCACAGCGTCCGCAGCCTGGAACACCCAGCTCACCAGCGCCAGGGCGAAACGCGGCAAGGTCGACAGGAACTGCTGATAGTCGAAGTCGTGCAGATGAAGCACGAGCGGCAACTGCAGCAGCTTGGCGACCGCGACCAGGATCGCCTTTCGCAGCGTCGAACCTCTCCCGGCCACATGGATGTAGACGAGCGGGCGCCGGGTCAGACCCTCCACGCACAACCGGACAACCGCCAGGGCGAAGTAGAGGATCCAGGTCGCCCGACGCGGCGGTCCCCGCGTATCGACCACGACCGGCTTGCGGCGGCGGTTGGCCTTTGGCCACGCGTCGAGCATGTAGCCGATCATCCGCCCGATGCCGCCCCCGTGCTCCAGACCACCGGCCGTCAGGATCATGACATCCCGCGCGTGTGGCGAATTTTCAGGGGGGGCAGGTCGTGTCACGAGGGCCGCGTCCGGTCTAGTCCAGGGTGTAGGTGCGCAGGCCAAGGCCTTGCAGGGTGATCCCCGCCAGGAAGGCCGGAATGACCTTTCGATAGCGCGGCCAGAGCCGCTTCGGTTCGGTCGCGAGGCGAAACACCCATTCCAGCCCCGCCGAACGGATCATCTTCGGGGCCTGAGGTTTGGCGCCCGAGTGGAAATCGAACGCCGCGCCTACTCCCACCAGAACCGGCGCCCGCAAAAGATCGCGAAAGCGGCGCATCCAGTATTCCTGTTTCGGCGCACCCAGCCCGACCCACACGACATCGGGTTCCGTGGCGTCGATCGCGGCGGCGATGTCCATTTCCTCTTCAGCGCTCAGGGTCCGGAACGGCGGCGAATAGACGCCCGCCACCACAAGGCCGGGATAGGCCGCCTTGAGCTTGGCCGCCAGCGCCTCTGCGACCCCTTCGGCGCCGCCGTAGAAGTAATGCCGCCGGCCCTTGTCCAGGCCGTCCTTGCACGCCGCGAGGAGGAGATCCGGACCGTAAACGCGCTGCGTCTGCCGGTGACCGGCCAGCCGGCAGAACCACACGAGCGGCATGCCGTCCGTCACGGTCATCGACGCGCCGTTCAGGATCCGGCGCAGCTCGTCATCCCATTGACTCTGCATGATCAGATGCACGTCCGGCACGCAGACATAGGCCTTCTGCTGGTCGGAGATGAAGGACTGCATGCGAGACAACACCGATGGAATATCGGCGTGGAAGACCCCGACGCCTAAAATGTTTGTGCGTCGCGAACGCTCCGGCGGCGGTGCGAAATCAGGATTGGGCATGGAACAGGTCTCGCCTTTGCACAGTTCAGGTGCGCTTGGCGTTCGCCTGGCAAGCGACATGCCACGCCCCGATGGCGAGACCGAACCTGCACAATGGCTCGAAAGACGATAGACATCGGCGCGCTGGCCCGTCTTTGGCGCACCGCCTGCGGAGCGGCAGGTTTCTTGCGCACGAACTCGTAACAAATTGTAACCTTGTCCCAGGATGAGACTTATGACTCAACCTATATCGCATATCCGGGAGGGCTCAAGCGAGCCGGCCGTGCAGATCGCCCCCTCGCCCATCAACGGCGTTGATCGCCTCGCGAAGGACACGCTCGACTTCGCATTCGCGCTGATCATGATCATCTTCTGTGCGCCATTGCTGTTGGCCGTCGCGATCCTCATCCGTCTGGACAGTCCAGGACCGGTGATGTTCACCCAGTTTCGTTACGGCGAAGGCGGTCGAACGTTCCGCATTTTCAAGTTCCGCACGCTCTATGTCGCCGATCAGGATCTGAGCGGCGCCCAGCAGGTGGCGAAACAGGATCCCAGGGTCACGCGGATCGGACATTTTCTGCGGGCCTCATGCATTGACGAGCTGCCGCAGCTGTTCAACGTGCTCCTGGGCGATCTGTCCCTGGTGGGTCCAAGACCTCACCCGATCGGCATGCGCACGGAAGGACGCCTCGGCGTCGCCATCTCGCCACGGTATATGGAGCGCTATCGCGTGAAGCCCGGCATGACAGGTCTCGCCCAGGTGAGAGGGCATCGCGGCCCACTGAAGCGCGCTGAAGAGCTTGAAGCGCGCGTGGCTTCGGATCTCGAATATATCGAGAACTGGACCTTGCTGGGAGACGTGAAGATCCTGCTCAAGACGCCCATCTGCATCCTCACCCAGTCGGGTCATCTATGACCGGGTTCGCCTCGAGCCTGGCTCTGTTCGTCGCACTGGCGGCGACCGGCGGGCCTCCCCACCGGGATCTTTATGTGGACGCGGCGCGGGGAAGCGATCAGGGCGCCGGCAGTGCGGAGGCGCCGTTTCTGACGCTGGCCCGCGCCACCCGTGATCTCAATCCCGGCGATACGTTGCATATCCGGGGCGGGGTGTTTCACGAGCCGTTGAACCTCGCGCGGTCCGGCGCGCCAAAGTCACCGATCATGGTGGTCGGCGAGGGACGCCCCAAAATACAGGCCTCCGGCGACGCGATCAGCGTGACAGGCAGCTACATCATCGTGCGAGGGCTCGATTCTCAGTCTACGGATTGGGGCAATGCGATCCTGGTTGGCAAACACAACCACCATGTCACGATCGACAACAATATTCTTCACGACTCCGGATGCAGCGGCGCCGGCGCTCAATATGTTGATTATATTACGATTACACACAACACAGTGTTCAGGAATTCTGAGAGATCACCCTGGCAGTGCTCAGGGATTTCAATATACCACCCGGAATCATTTGATCATGCCCCCGGCGTGCACAACCTCATTCAGTCCAACCTGTCCTACGACAATCAGAACAGCGTCGTCGACGAAAACATCTCCCACTCGGGCGGTCACACGACAGACGGAAACGGGATCATTATTGACGACGGCGACCACACCCAGGCCGAAACCAACGTCCCGCCCTATGACGGCTTGACGCTCGTGATCGGCAATGTGGTGTTCAATAACGGCGGACGCGGAATTCACGTGTTCCATACGGCCAATGTGGTTGTGGCGAACAACGTCGCCTATCAGGACGTCAAGGATCCGAAACTGCAGGGCCCGGCGTCGGAATTGTCGACGGGCCTCTCCCGCCGCGTCACCTTTTTGAACAATATCGCGGTCGCAAGACCTGACGCGCTGCCGCTCATGGACGGCTGGGACCAGGCGCCGACCACCTGGTCGCACAATGTCTATCGGTCCGCGCAGGCGCCGCGGGCGATGGAGTCTCCGACGCGCTTCGACGCAACGAACAGGCCTTGCGATCCAAAGTTCGTCCGCCCGAGCCTGTCGCCGGACGGGGATTTTCATTTGTCCGCCAACGGACAATCATGTCCAGGAGGCGTAAAATTTCATCTTGGGGCGGACGGCGCCGCGCTGCTGGACCCGAAGGGAAAGGCGCCGATCGGCCTGCCCGACACGGCGGTCCCCGGTGCGTTCAAATCCAAATCACCGGGACATTGACCGCATGTCGCGCGACAGACGGTTGCGGGTCTGCCTGATCTCGACCCCCGGTCTGAGGGATTATATCCTGTCACTGGCGGGTGTCCTTGCAAAGGTCGCCGACCTCCTGCTGATCGTTGAAGACGGGGTGAGCGAAAGCGACGCCGAGGCGATCGGCGCAGCTTCCGTGATCCGCACCCCCTGGCCCCGCCATCGTGACGTGACCGGAAATATCCGGCATCTGGCCAGGATCAGGTCGGCGATCGCGTCGTTCAACCCCGACGTCGTCCACGTCGGCGGCGAGGGTCAGGTCTGGCTGACCGCCCTGAAATCCGTGCTCGGCGCGAGACCGCTCGTCGTGACGGCGCACGACGTGCACACCCACCCCGGCGACCGCGACAGTCAAACCATTCCCCGCCCGATCATCAACGCCTTCATCAGAACCGCCGACGCCGTGATCGTTCACGGAGACGGACTGA
>Ga0007834_1000190_pt1 | contig 21285 bp, 21 predicted proteins | sample CryBogCBE06Nov07_FD_71233 | JGI IMG/M metagenome (GOLD analysis project Ga0007834, IMG submission 71233) | Freshwater microbial communities from Crystal Bog, Wisconsin, USA - CBE06Nov07 | ecosystem: Environmental > Aquatic > Freshwater > Lake | place: Crystal Bog, Wisconsin, USA | collected...
AACTGCGCGGCCGCCGGTGAGGCGGATGAGGCGTTGAGCGTGATGATCGAGTGATTGTTGCCGTTCGAGGCTATGTAGCCCGACACTCCTCCGACGACAGCGGCCGCCACCACGGTCGCAATGCGACCACGCCATGGAGAACGGGGGCGACGGAAAGGCGCGACGACTACTGATGGCGCCGGCGAGAACGATCCGATGCCGGGTGCAGACACTTCGGGCTCGGGGGAAACGTTTTCAGTGGGGTCAAATGAATCGGTCATGGAGCCACTCTAGGGATTTGAAAATAAAAGGCTTCTAAATAACATTGAAAATTATTGGGTATGGCTGGAGCGACTAGATTGTGTACCTATGTCTCGTCGAATTGAGATCGAAATCACCAGCCTCAACGGAGACGTTGCGACGTGGCGCGCCGCGGGAGCCAAGCTCCCGAAGGGCACGCTCGACGCATCGTTGATTCCAGGGGGACCAGTTGTTGGTACCGTCTATCGGGCCGACATCGAGCAGTACATGGAGCGAATTGAGGTCATCGGGGTTTTACCTGCGAAGACCGCTTCCCCACTGGACCCTCGCAACGAACGCTTGACGTTGATCGCTAAGGAGTCTAAGGACCCTGACATCATCGTGACCTACGCGCCCAAGGGCCGTGGCCCTCGTCGTGATGGTGACCGTGACGGCGCTCGTGGACCAAAGCGCGATGGCGCTCGTGGCCCACGTAGGGACGGCGATGGTGAGCGTAAGCCACGTCGGGAAGGACCCGCCGGTGAGCGTGGCCCACGTACGGAAGGCGGCGAAGGACCCAAGCGTGACGCTCGTGGACCCCGTCGTACTGACCGTCCCGCGGGACCCGTGGCGCCTCCGGTGGCCACGATTCACCGCAACGCATTGCTCGCTACCCTCTCCCCCGAACAGTTGCCGGTTGCCGAGCAGTTGCTCCGTGGTGGTCTGCCTTCAGTGCGTACCGCGATCGCCGAGCAGAACAAGAACGCCGTGGCCCAGGGGCGTCCCACGATCGACGCAACAGTTATTGAGAAGATCGCCGAAGACTTGCTCGGGAAGGTCAACCTGGCCGCGTGGAAGGACCGCGCCGCTGGTGCATTGACCGCCGGTAAGGAACTTCGCCTTCGCGATCTTCGTGCGGTCGTGACGTCTGCCAAGACCGTCTCGCTCGACGACGAAGCCCGTGCGCAACTCAAGGAACTGCAGGCATCACTCACCCAGAAACTTGACCACTTGCGCACGCAGTGGGCCGAGAAGCTGAACGCCGCAATTGCCAAGAGCAACATTGCCGAAGCGCTTCGTTTGGTTGCTCGCCCACCGGACATGTCGACGCGCGTAAGTGCCGAAACTGCCGCCAAGGTGACTGCCATGGTGTCGGAAGCGTTGACCGCTGAGCTTGAGGCGGCTGCGTGGATCGAACTGGTCACGCTCGCCGTTGACACCAGCATCCGCCGGAACATTAAGCCTGCCGGTATTCCCGCGGACGAAACGGCGAAGTCCGTGGCCGTGAAGAACGCCGGTGCTATTCCTGCCCTCGCGAAGTTGCTCGGCATGGCGGTACCACCGCCACCGCCACCCACCCGCGGACCGGTGCGCCCACGGCCAGCACCACGCGGCAAATAAGCGAAGAATCTTCTAGTCCCGGGCCAGTGGCCCGGGACTAGTGCTGTAACGGGTAAATGGACGACACTGCGCTGTGCGTGTGCGTGTGCGACGGCGACTCATAACTCCTTCAATAATTGCAGTGTTGTTAGTCGTATCGATTACCTACATCACTCGACAACACGCCGTGGTGGAAAGTCCGGCCTATCGGGCCGTGGCACAGGTTGCGCGGGTGGTTGACGATGGAAAGGTCAGCGTCAACCACTGGGCGGACATGCCCAAGGTGATTCAGCGGACGGTCGCTACCTACAATTCGTCCCATCACGGTGCGACGCTCGTGCTTGCCGCGTCCGCGTTGCCCGTCGCCACGCTCTTCAGTACGAAGTACGATGTGACACTGACTACCTCGTCGGGCACATCGAAGGCCTGCGTGATCTTTATCAGTACCGCTCGCCATCAGATCCTGAATGGACCCTGCTCGAGCTAGCCGCGCATGGTTAGCAAGCGCGCCTTCCAGCCAATGGACTCGTAGAGCGACTTGGTGGCGCGGTCGCCCGGCAAGGCGTAGCCATCAACGATGGCGACTCCGTCTCGGCGAAGTGACTGGATGAAATCGGTCGCGATGCCTCGTCGCTGAAAGGATTCGGCGACGTGAATGGCCAGAAGTACCTCGTTGCGAAGTATGGCGAAGCCAACTACCTCTTCACGAACACGCAATTGCCAGCATTCGGCGGAAGCGATGGTCGACGTCAACCATTGGTCGGTACCGTTTGGAGCAATCTCGTTGAGGAGAGCGGCACCACCACGATGGTGAGCGACCTTATTGAGCCACTCCCCTACGCTGTCGGCAATGCCGAGCGAAAACGTCAGATCGTCAAGACGACCAGAGCGAATCACACGCAGTCGCGACACAACGTCTTGTTCGCGTCAGCCAGTTGACTCATCTTCTTGAGGAGGCGGCACGACTTGCAACGGAACTCGTCGTCTTGCTTGGGTAAAATCGTTTCAATGGCGTCAACCGTGGGATCGACCTCAACGGGGGCGTCATCATCGTCTTCAGGTACTGAGGTGCGGCGAATGGTCTCTGCGAGTACTTCGTCAAGAGCGAGTTCTACGTCGGCGTCGTCAACGAGGTCTTCGTCTTCCACCACCACGACTTCGGCAACCACGGGTAGGGGGTCGCCCTCAGCATCGTCGCCATCTTCGAGTGGCTCTTCGTCACCCAGGGCGTCGTCGAGCTCCTCTACGACGTCGTCGCCTTCGAGGTCTTCAATCGATCCTTCGACAAAGCCTTCGGAAAGGTCTTCTTCGTCGAATGCTTCGTCTTCGCCATCCATGCTCATAATTGTCCTTACTACTTGCGCAGGCATACTAGGTTGAAAAACCTCAACACGTTGCGATACTGCTGGAATTTATTAGATATTTATTTGTTCTTCAGCCGGTTACGCTCGGCGGCGCGCTCGGCTTCGAGGCGCTCAAGGTCGGTGTCTGAGTAGTCCACGTAGGTCATGGCGTCTGCAATTGCTCGATGACCGGCTTCTTCACGAATAAGTCGAATCATCTCGTGCGCGACTCGTCGGTACGACGGGTGACCTTGGGGTCCTGATCGCAGCTCGATGAGGTGCATCGCTTCACGAGCATTCATCTGAATCACGTAGCGAATGCGATACGCCAGAGCGGCGGCGTACTGGGCCTGCGCCGGGAACTCTTCGGCGAGGTCACGATACAGCGACGCCGATCGCTCGAGTGACTCTTCGTAGGGGGCAGCGAGACCGGCCTCGCGCACGATCTCGGGCACGTCGTACCCCAGGTCGACGCCGAGCGGCTGCCACTCAATCGTCAAGATGCGGTGACGTTGGAGGTCGCGGAATGCGCCGTAGTCGGTGACTAACTCAAAGCGATAGTCTGTGCGCTCAAAAGCACGACCCGGACGGTGTCGACGATTCCGTCGCTCACCGGCGTACGTGTCGATCAAGGTCGCTCGCTGCTCAACGGTAAGCGATGCGGCACGATGCGTGGCAGCCTCGTGCGAGGCGGTGGAGTTCGCGAAGAGAATTGCGGCGGCGACACTGGTCTCGCCCGCTGGATCAAACGACACCAGTCGGACGGATTCCTCCGCGACCGGCTCATCGTTGCCCAGGAGCTCGGACGCTAACACTCCCGTTGCCGACTTGGTCTCACGCAGGTACGAGGCCCACGCCACGCCACGGTCAACAACATCAAGGCGCTTGAGGAACGATGGGATGACCTTGCGAAGTTCCGTGACCATCAACTCGGCGTAGTCGCGCACTTCGGGCAGCTCGTGAGCACGCATGCGCAGCAACAGCATTTCGTAGGCTTGTCCCGACGCGTAAATACCCAGGTTGGACAAGGCCGAAGAAGGGAGGAGTCCTCGTACGGCGTCCAACGCCTTGGCCCGTATGGCCTGACGGTAGACGAAATCGGTGTCTTCTTCGGTTTTCGGGAACTTTTTGGTGATGAAGTCAGTCATCTTCGGCAGGAGTTCCGAGTACGTGTCGTACATACGGTCCGTCTCGCCGATGTAGCGGGCGCCGAAGCGTGAAGCGAGGACTTCACTGTCGCGGTAGTACCGGTAGTGACCGTTGTCCTGTCGCTTGTCGTAGGCGAGGTAGCGCGTCGACTGCTCGAGGTAACTCATGAGACGTCCACGTTCGAGGACCTTTGTCAATACGTTGGACGCCTGCTCACAGGCGAGGTGTACGCCGCCCAATTGGGCGACTGAGTCGTCACCGTATTCGTAGAAGATCTTCTGGTAGAGGTCGTCAGCTCGATCGAGGCCAATGGTGGCGTCAACGCCGAGGTCACCGGAGAGGTCGAGGTCGCCAACGAACTCGTCAAGGAACAAGCGTCGAAGACTCTTGGATGAACGCGAGTAGCGGGCAAAGAGGGCTCCCTTGACCACTTCGGGCAAGTTCACCAGCGCAAATACAGGGCCCTCGAGGTTCGTGAAATACCGACGCAGAATCTCTTGTTCGGCGTCAGTGAATTGTTCGGCGACGTAGGGATGCATGAGACAATGACAATAGAGCCCAAATCAGTCAATTTGGTGGACACTAGAGGCACCCGCTACGACGGAACGCATCACGGCGTCACGAGCGGCGTTGGCTGCCTCCGATACCGCACCACGATTGTCGAGTCGACCTAACTGTTCACACAGGTCAGCCACTTGTTTCGCGTTCCGCACGAAGTCTCCCGGCGAAGTGGTGCCAATTTCGACATCGGCCAGGTCGAGCACGGTGCCCAAAGACACTCCCCTCGCCCACGCCGCAATGACCGGCGCAAATTTGCCATCGGGCTCTTTGGCGTGGTGCACCTTGTGTCGTGCCTCAACCTCTCGTATTCGCGCCGAGATCAGTAATACCTCGTCCATGCGGTCCTTCAGTCCCAAGCGGCGCTCGGGGCCGAGTCGGTCGTGGAGGCTTTTCTTGCGCTTGACCGGGGTCTGCGGCGTCTTGTTACTACGAGCACTCCGCTTCGCCTCGTAGACGAAGCTGCTGAGGAGACCGGCGAGCTGTGCGGGCTCCAGGTCGTCGAAAATGCCCATCTGCAAGCATTCGGCAATGAGGAGATCGCACTCGTGATACAGGGATCGCAGGAGATGGCCGTCGGGGGTGAGTTTCCAGCCCTCGGCGTAGCCCAATTCTTCGAGGACCCGGTGGCGTGACTGCATCAGATCGGCCAAGGAGCGCTTGGAGCCAGCCGGGCGGTGGTTGGTCTCAAACTGGGCGTAGGACTGCTGGACAACCTCAACGGCGGTCTCGTATTCGAAGTGGTTCATCAGGTTGGCCGTGAAGTTATAGGTCGGCCGGAATGATGAGTGGAGCTCGGATGGGTGGGCAATGGCGACGCGACCGATGTCATGCAAGGCCAGTTCTGGGGCAAAACACACCACCGCGTGGCCCTCGTCATCGAGGCCTCGGCGACCGGCACGACCCGTCATTTGTGCGTATTCACCGCTGGTCAAAACGCGACGGCCAGCGTCAGAGTATTTGGCGAATCGCTCCAGTGCCACGGTACGGGCCGGCATATTGACGCCCAGCGCCAACGTTTCGGTTGCGAATACAGCGTAGAGAAGGTTCTGTAAGAAGCAGGTCTCAACGATTTCTCGAAAGGCCGGCACCATGCCCGCGTGGTGGGCTGCGAGCCCTCGCCGTAGGCAGTCGAGGAACTCGGCGTAGTCAAGGGCAACGAGGTCCTCGTCACTGAAGTCGACGAGGCGGGCACGACATATTTCTTCGATGTCTCGGCGTTGTTCGGGCGTCGTGAAGAGCAGTCCGTCGCGTCGGCATTGTCGCACCGCGTCATCACAGGCGGCCCGCGAGAAAATGAACACGATGACGGGCAGCAAATTGTCACGTTCGAGGGCTAATAAGAGTTCGCTGCGTTTGGGTGAACGAAAAGGAGCTGGTGGTGCCGACGACTTTGGACCATGCCACTTTGGCCCGGGACGGTATCGGCGGCTGGACTTCATCTGATTGTCGATGCGTCGCGCGGCGTCACTGAGTCGCTCCTCGTCCAAGAGATCGATAATCTCGGGGAGTTCCTGGCCTCGGCGAACTACCGCAACGTGTTGGTGCAGCGTGATGGGGCGGGTGGTCTCAATGACGGTGGCGGTTGCCCCACGGACTTCATTGAGCCACTTTCCCACGAAGGGGGCGTTCCCGATGGTGGCCGACAGCGCAACAAACCGAACCGCCGGTGGGGTCAGAATGAGAACTTCTTCCCACACCCCGCCTCGGAATGGGTCTTGGAGATAATGCACTTCGTCCATGATCACGAGACCCAAAGCCTGTAGTTGGCCGGTGTCGCTGAGCAGCATGTTGCGCAGCACTTCGGTGGTCATGACGACGATGGGAGCGGTGCGGTTGATGGAGGTATCGCCGGTGAGGAGGCCGACATTGTGCTCACCAAAGAGTTGACTGAGCTCAGCGAACTTCTGATTGGAAAGTGCCTTCAGCGGCGTGGTGTAGTAACTCTTCTTCCCCGTCTCGAGCATGGCACCGATGGCGTAGTTCGCGACCAGCGTCTTGCCCGATCCGGTCGGGGCGGATACGAGCACGTTCACGCCCTGGTCGTACGCGTCGAGGGCCTCAATCTGGAACGAATCGAGGCCGAAACCCTGTTGATCAATAAACCGCGTGCGGTATGGCGTCATCGGCGACATAACTTACCCACACCAATCGAAATGAAATAGAAGAGTGTGAGCGGTACAGCCAGGGCCATCATGGAGAAAGGGTCACTACTCGGAGTGATGACGGCCGTGAAAATGGTGATACCGATAATGGCGTATCGCCAGCGGTGCAGTAATTGTGCGGGCGTTACGACGCGGGCGAGTTCCAGGGCGACCAAGATCACCGGGAACTCGAAGGTGATGCCGAAAATCACCATCATCAAAATAAACAACGTCAGGTACTGATTGGGGTTGTACAGCGTCTCGATGTGCGAGCCCCCAATGGAAGCTAGCCACGCCAACGCGTGATCGAACGTGAAGTAGGCGACCACGACACCCAGAAGAAAGAACACAATCGTTGCGGCAATAAAGGGCAGCGCGTACTTGCGTTCCGCTGATTTGAGGCCAGGGGTGACAAAGCGCCACGCTTCCCACAACGCAACTGGCAAGGTAAAGAGCAGTCCGCAGTACAGGCTGAGCTTACAACGAATTGACAGTCCATCCAACGGGCTAGTGGCCAGGAACTGACAGTGCTGAGGCGACGCGTGACAGTACGGACTTTGCAGAATATGGAGAAGCTGGGGGTAGAGAAAGAAACTCGCCGTGCTCATGAGTCCTAACACCACAATGATGATGAGGAATCGTCGACGAGCCTCAACGAGGTGCTCCGAAAGCGTCATCGCGTTCGCGGCGGTACGGAATCGTGACATGCGCTAGTTGTGACTTGGATCGAAGGGACCCGCGGGAGGTTGCCACGTGGGTGGATTGACAATCGGCTTGCGCAGCGTGCTCGTCAGGATGGTTGGTGTGTCGGTGTCAGAAGTCGAATCAGCGACGTCTTCGGGGGTTGGCTCCTCAGCACCGGCCGTTTGGCGATCGGCCAATTCGTTCAGCAAATTGATAGGGCTGCGGGCAATGCGGGCCAAGTTGGCCGTGTCGGGCAGATCGGGAATCAACTCTCGAACTTCGGTCTCAACGCGCTGCTGGAGTCCTTTGATGCGACGCCAGGCCTTACCCAGCGTGCGCGCAACTTCGGGAATCTTGTCGGGACCGATAAGCGCCGTGGTGACGACGGCAATCAGCAGCAGTTTGATGGGGCTGAGGTCGAACACACCTCAATACTACGAGGGCGCCAGAGTGCCCCTTACAGCCAGCCAATCTGGGAAAGAGGCCAGATTTTCACAAAGGCCTTCCCCACGATGTTGGTGTGAGGGACGAAGCCCCAGTAGCGCGAGTCGCAGGAGTCACCGTGGTTGTCACCCATGACGAAGTAGTCGTTCGGCGGCACCGTAACGTTTTTCACGGCCGGACCCAGCGGTTCGAAGTGTGGCCACCGTTCCGCAAGTTTGACCCCGTCGATGTACAACGTATCGCCCTTGGAGGACACGATGTCTCCGGGCACGCCAATCACCCGCTTGATGAGGTCGGTGTCCGCGTCGCCGCACTCACTCTTGACCTTTGGCGGCGCCTTGAAAACGATGATGTCACCGGTGTGCACTGTTCCGAAGTCGACCGAGAGTTTGTCGACCACGATACGGTCGCCGATCTGCAATGTGGGTTCCATTGATCCCGAGGGGATGTAAAAGGTCTGAAAGCAATACTGCCGAATAACGAATGAGAGCACCAGGGCGACGGTGATGAGAATGACCCAATCGCGAAGTTGATGCACGATACTGCCCCGTTTGGTGGTCACGACGTCACTGGGCTCACTGGAGGGATTTGTCACGTTGTAACTGTAGTCGGGGCGTTTCGTTGCAATGAGTGGATGAGTCGCTCGAATCGGTCGTCGTGCGACTTAAACGGGTCCTTCAGCATGATGGTCCGCTGCATGTCGTCATTGAGTTTCAGGTGCACCCAATCGACGGTGTAGTCCCGTTGATGTTCTTTCGCGGCCCGAATGAATTGACCGCGAAGATGGGCCCGGGTAGTAGCCGGTGCGGTGGTCGTTGCTTCGGTGACTGCGTCATCGCTGACAACTCGACGGACCAAGCCTCTTCGTTCGAGCCCGTAGTACAGGCCACGTTGTCGATTGATGTCGTGATACATCAGGTCGATCAACCCCATTTTCGGGTCGGCAAGCCCGAGTCCGTCGCGTGATTGGGCGCGCTGGAGAAGGGTGTACTTCGTAATCCAATCGACGCGGTCGCTGAGCCCCATCGGATCCACTTTGAATTGCTCAATCATGCCCCGCCACGCTCGTACCGCCGCAATCTGGTCGCCGGGGAGTTCGCGAGAGACGCTGAACGCCTCTGCTCGTTCGCAGAGATCCTCTTGGATTTCCAACGCCGTCATCGAGCGGCCGCTCACCAACGCCACCGGTCGTTCGCTCCAGAGGTCGTAGGAGATGTCACGAAGTGCCCCAATCGTGTTGGCCAAGGTGTAATCACGGAGCACTGTCGTTCGGTCTTCAATCATTGCGAGCACCACCGCGGCGGTGCCCAAGCGCACAAACGTGGCGAATTCGTTCATGTTCGAGTCCCCGACGATGACGTGCAGGCGGCGATATTTATCAGGATCAGCGTGTGGTTCGTCTCGCGTGTTGATAATCGGGCGTGTCCGGGTGGTTGCGGATGAGATGCTCTCCCAGATGTGCTCGGCACGTTGACTCATCGCGAAGCGCGTGCCCTTGGCAACATTTTTTGTTATTTTCCCCGCACCCGCGAAGAGTTGCCGTGACACCAAGAAGGGAATGAAAACCTGCTCCAATCTGGTGAGGTCATCCATCCGTTCGATGCAGTAGTTCTCGTGGGAACCGTAGGAGTTTCCCATGGAGTCTGTGTTGTTTTTGAACATGTAGATGTCGCCATCGGCGCCCTCACCACGAATGTGCTCTTGGGCGAAGGCGACGAGCTCGCGCAAGATTGACTCCCCCGCTTTGTCCTGAGCAATGGCGTCGTAGAGCGAGTCGCACTCCGCAGTGGCGTATTCGGGGTGTGACCCAACATCCAGGTAGAGCCGTGACCCATTTTCGAGAAAGACGTTGCTCGACTTGCCCCACGCGACCACGCGACGAAACAAAACTCGTGACACTTCGTCGGGGCTCAGGCGACGCTGGCCTTTGTAGGAAAAGGTAACGCCGAACTCGGTCTCAATACCGTAGATTCGACGTTCCATTGGGACTACGCGAGGAGTGCTTCGACGTCGGCGTCGCTCAAGCGTACGAAGGTCCGACGCTTGCCCCGGTCCTCCAAGATGGCGACTTCGAGGTCGCTCGTGGGAATCGATCGTTCGGGACCGGCGATAGCGGATACGGCGCCTCGCAAGACATCCTGAAGGGAGGCGGATTCTGGCACGGTCACCGTGAAGCGATTCTTAATGGCCTCCGCGTCACCGCCCAGTACCGCGAACTGTGGCTCGTCAGTGATGGTGCCCTCGTAGGCAATGCGGTAGATCTTGGTTGGTCGAACGTTGTTCCCGAGCTGGGCCACCAGGACCTCCACTTCGAGTGGCTTCTGACCTTCGGTAAAGGTGTGTCCAAGGTACTGCGCGTAGTAGTTCGCCAACGCCCGAGCGTCGACATCCTCGCGTGAATAGGTGAAACCGGTGGAGTCGGCCCAGCGAATGCCAGCTTCACGAAGGCGATCGAACTCGTTGTACTTCCCCACTGCCGCGAAGCCAATGCGGTCATAAATTTCTGACAGTTTGTAGAGGGAGGCCGAAGGGTTCTCGGCAACGAGAAGGACACCAGCGTCGTACATGGCGACGATGAGCGAGCGGCCGCGCGCAATGCCCTTCTGGGCAAACTCCGCCCGATCCTTCATCAACTGCTCCGGCGTGACGTACATCATGTTGCTCATCGAAGTGTTCCTCCCGCGACGCCCTGGGACTGGGTTCGACGTTCGTTGATTGCCCGGAACGTCGACTCGGCGTACGAAGTTGGCAGTTCCGTGAAACCGTCCTGAGTAATGGTGACCATCATCGGATACAGATTGCGGACGAAGTCAGGCCCCCCGGTGGACGGGTCATTGTCGCCCGCCTCATAGATAGCGAGTGCGGCGAGTTCCAGGGCTTCTTCCATGGACATACCCACGCGGAAACCGAGCCGTAGCGTTCCTTCGGCGAAGGGCGAACCCGAACCAATGACGGCAAAGTCGCTTCGTTCGTAGCAGCCGCCGGCGCCGTCGTATTCGAAGATGCGACCAACATCGTGGCTGGTGTCCCAGCCCGCCAGTAGTGGGATCACGGTCAATGGGGTGTAGAGGTTATTTTCCTGCACGAGTGGGGCGAGGTAGTTGGCCTTGCCCTCAAGGCTCAGTGCTGAATCGGTCATCTTTTCGTAGTGCTCAAACGAGAGTTGAGCGATGCGGATGAACTCCATGCCGCGGGCGGCCGAGCCTGAGATTGCGATACCGGTGTAATGGTCCGCCGCCTCAATCTTTCTGATATCACGCATGGCGATGAAGTACGAGGTGGCCTGACGGTCCCCTACCATGACAATTCCGTCAGAACTGCGAACAGCGACGACCGTCGTCGCGTGAGCACTGACATCGTGCTCGGATGCGCTGGTGAGTGTGAGTCCCGACTGTCGTGCGTACGACACAAATGATGGGCCGGGGTCCTGTGTGGCGTCAAAGAGTGGTAGCCCCACGGTTACTCGCCACCCTTCTGTACGTAATTGCGAACGAACTCCTCTGCATTCTCTTCGAGGACTGCATCAATTTCGTCGAGCAGGCTGTCGAGTTCGTTGGCCAGATCAGCAGTATTTGATCCCGGGGCCGCTGTGTCCGACGCCTGGTCGGGCGTTCGTTCGGTGGACGATTTTTGAATTCGTTCTTGTTCGCTCATGGTTCTTTTCTAGTCGGTCATTGCTACAACAACATCAGCTGCGCTGCTGCATCCCGATAGTAGCGATTCAGCTAGCACTTTTGTTCCTCGTAATGGGTCGGCCATGGTAAGCCGTTTGTAGGGACCCTCGCCGGTGTCAAGGACGATGGAGTCCCAGTTTGCCGTCACCACCGCGTCAGGGAAACGACGAATTATTTCGCCGCGGAAATAGGCTCTCGTGTCCTTCGGCGGCGACAGGACCGCGTTTTCGGCGGCTTCGGGGGCAACCAGCGAAGTGAGACCGGCGCGATAGCCCAGCGACCTAGCTCGGTCGATGTCGTGGTACTGGAGGTCGATCGCCTTCAGGCGTGGGTCGTCCCAGGCGAGACCGTGTCGTTCTTGAAAACCCTCAACGATGCGAAGCTTGGCGATCCAGTCGACGTGCGTATGAAGCGTGTCGCGGTTGGTGCGCAGGCCGTCCAAGATGAATTCCCATACGGACAAGATCTCGTCAACCTCGTGTCGTGGTGCGCACGACGCGGTATCGCTTACGGCGTGAAAGTGTCGCAGATCCTCTAAGAGCGCTTCTTGGTAGTTCAGTGCCGTCCACCTTCCGTGATCGGTGTCTACCGCCGTCGCCAAGAGCGGGTCGCGGGAGAAGGCGCGAAAGGCCGAGACCGGACGAATCGGGACGGGTGGCAATCCGGCAATCCCTCGTTCCTCAATGCGGGCCAGCAACAAGCTCGTGACGCCGAGTTTGAGCAACGTCGCAACTTGACTCATATTGGCGTCGCCGTTGATGACGTGGAGTCGTCGCAAGGTGCGAGGGTCGCAATGAGGTTCGTCACGGGTGTTGATAATGGGACGCTTGAGCGTGGTCTCGAGACCGACGATTTCCTCGAAGAACTCCGCGCGAGCGCTGATGGAATACGGCGCGCCGTAGCCACGAGTTTCGTCGGTTTCCGCTCCGACCTTTCCGGCGCCCGTCACGATGCACCGAGAGATGAAGTGGCCGATGAGCCCTTGCACGAGGTCGTCGAACGGTACCTCGCGACTTGTGAGATAGTTCTCGTGCATGCCGTACGCGTTGCCCTTGCCGTCGCTGTTGTTTTTAAACAACCGAACTGCGAGTTCGGGTGGCAGCGTCTCGTTCACTGCGAGCATGGCTCGTCGCATGATCTCTTCGCCGGCAACGTCGTAGAGCACTCCCTGCCGCGGTGTCCGAACTTCGGGTGACGAGTACTCGGGGTGAGCGTGGTCGACGTAGAGTCGTGCTCCGTTCGTCAAGACGGTATTGGCCAGTTCTCGCTCAATCGCCGGCGGTCGTGCGTGCTGATCAGTGGTGGTCCGAGCGTCATTACCCGGAGACTCGTGGGTGAAGTCCCAATGCAGTCGAGTCGTGCCTTGCTGGGCGTAGGCGTTAACAACAAGTCCTGACGCCGTGACGGGATCGTTGTCGGGGCCACCCGAAATGCCGTATTCCGTCTCGATGCCGAGCACCTTTGGAATCATCATTGCTACAGGTACTGTCCGGTTCCGATGGTCTGAATAGACCGCCCGCCATCAGCGACCTCTTCGTGGCGATTGATCAGCGTGCGGATGAAGACGATTCGCTCACCCTTGCGGCCCGATATCCGAGCCCAGTCGTCAGGGTTTGTGGTATTCGGGAGGTCTTCATTCTCGTGGTATTCGTCACGAATTGATGTCAAGAGGTCGCTCGTGCGAAGACCCGCACCTGATTGCGCAATCGCCCGCTTCACTGCGATTTTCTTGGCGCGACGGACAATGTTTTCGATCATGGCGCCGGACGCAAAATCCTTGAAGTACAGAATTTCCTTGTCGCCGCCCTGGTAGGTCACTTCGAGGAAACGATTCTCGTCGTCCACGCTGTACATGGTGGCGACCGTCTCTTCGATCATTGCCGAAACGGCCTTGTGAGGGTCTCCCCCGCCCAAGTCGCGCACGATGTCGGGATCGAGTGGCAGGTTGGCGTGCAGGTAACGATGGAAAATCTGAGCGGCGGCCTCGGCGTTCGGGCGCTCCACCTTGATCTTGACGTCGAGGCGACCAGGTCGAAGGATGGCGGGATCAATGAGGTCTTCGCGGTTGGTTGCTCCGATCACGATGACGTCACGCAACGATTCCACGCCGTCGATTTCGGCGAGCAACTGGGGCACCACTGTTGACTCCATGTCGGAGGAGATGCCCGTACCGCGGGTGCGGAATAACGAGTCCATTTCGTCGAAAAAGATGATGACGGGAACGCCCTCGCTCGCCTTTTCGCGGGCGCGTTGGAAAACGACGCGTATCTTGCGCTCGGTTTCACCGACATATTTGTTCAAGAGTTCGGGTCCCTTGATGTTCAAGAAGTACGAACGGATATTCGCGTTACCCGTGACTTCGGCGATCTTCTGTGAGAGCGAGTGGGCCACGGCTTTGGCGATGAGGGTTTTGCCACACCCGGGAGGGCCGTAGAGCAAAATGCCCTTGGGCGCAGGAAGCTCGTACGTACTAAAGAGTGAACGGTGGAGATACGGCAATTCGACGGCGTCGGTAATTTGCTGGATTTGTTCGTCAAGGCCACCGATGTCTTCATAGGAAATGTTGGGGACTTCCTCGAGCAGCAGATCATGGGATTCCTGGCGAGCCAGTCGATCGGTAATGAGTCCACTCCGCGTATCGAGAACTACGTGATCGCCCGCTCGTAGTTGCAGGGCCAATGCCTGGGCAGTGGCCTCTACCACCCGCTCCTCGTCGTTGCGGGCGTAGACCACTACACGTCCATCATCGAGAAGGTCCTTCACCGAGACGACGTCACCGTGGGCAACACCGGTGCGGACGGCGATGACGTTAAAGGACTCGTTGAGTACCACCTCGTCCCCGCGATGAATCTGACCGGGATCAATGCCTGGGTGGAGCGCAACGCGCATCTTTCGGCCTTGGGCCAAGATGTCCACCGAACCGTCGGGGTTCAGCGCCTCGAAGGTGCCATACGCCGCTGGTGGCTGAGATAACTTCGCGACCTCGTGTCGAAGAGCGGCCACGTGCTCGCGCGTTTGGTGTAACGAACTGGCCAACTTGTCCTTGGCTACTCGGGCCTCGACGAGACGAAGTTCTAGGACTTCAATGCGTCGTCGGGCCTGGTCGATGTCGGCGACCTGGAACTGGTCGTGGCCCATCGTCGATTCCTCGGAAAATTCGCCGTCGTCTTCCATATCCTCACCATAGAGGAAGTAGCCATATTGACAATTCGCTGACATTGGCGTTGCACCAACTAAAGTGATGGGAGATAAACCCCCTAAGGAGCGTTATGAAGGTTTGGATCGATCAAGACTTGTGTACCGGCGATGGCCTCTGCGAAGAAATCTGCCCTTCGGTCTTCACGCTGCTCGATGACGGTTTGGCGTACGTGAAGAACGACGGTGTCCCCCAGAACAACCCTGGCGGCGCTGCTGGCTTGGCCAACGTGCCGGCCGAATTGGAAGACGCAGTTGTCGAGGCCTCAGAAGAGTGCCCTGGCGAGTGCATCTTTATCGAACGCTAGTTATCGTCTCGTAACACCAGGCGGCGGGCAGTCGTCAAGAACCCCGTGTGACCGACCATGCGATGGTCAGGTCGAACCGAGCGACCGTCAATGTGCCACGTACGTCGCAACACCTCCACGGTCTCTTCGAGGCCGAATTGATAGTTGCGTAAAGTCTCTCGTAAGAGCTGCGTCTGATTGATCGTTGGCAGGTAGGCCAAGAAAATGCCGCCCGGGCGCAGCGCCTTTTCGGCGTGTTCTACGACAAGGTTGGGCTCGGGCATGTCCAGCAAAATTCGGTCGAGGTCTCGTTCGTCGATCCCGGCGGTCACGTCTTTGATGTGGATGTCGTAGTGGTCATCGTGGCCCAACATCTCCACTACGTTCTTGCGCGCATGGTTCGCGAAGTCTTCACGAATTTCGTACGCGGTGATGTGTGCGCCCGCCCTCAGCAGGGTCATCGAGAGCGCCCCTGAGCCCACGCCGGCCTCGAGAACTCGCATACCGGGTGCAATGTCAGCCATCATCAAAATGGCACCGAGGTCCTTTGGGTAGATCACCTGAGCGCCGCGCGGCATCTTAAGAATCACTTCTGACATGGTGGGTCGGACCACCAGGAAGGAGCGATCGACCGTTGACTTAATCAACGAGCCTTCCGCGGTGCCAATAATGTCATCGTGCGCAACAATGCCGGCGTGTGTGTGGAACGTATTGCCCTCTTTGAGGACAATGAGGTATTCACGGTCTTTGGAGTCAATGAGCATGACGCGCTCACCGGCGCGTAGTTCGGCTGAACTCATGGTGTTCCTATCTGTGACGCCGTGGCGACGTCATGCGTTCGAGGATGCGAAAGACCAAGAGTAGTCCCGCAACGATGTACCAGCGCCGCGACCCCTTGGCCCCTTTGGTGAGCGCCTGGCGATGGAGGACGGCGAGAATCTGGCGAATAACGAGCGCCGTCTACCGCGTCGCCCTCGAAACCAGCCGAGGATAAATCCGGTAACGAGGCCGCCCGCCCCGGCAATGGCCGCGTTGCTACGGGGGTCAGACACCCCAAGGTCAATGTCGGAGTTTGGGACGAGTTCGCGTAGTCGGCGCTCGAAGACCGCTCGAGATTCAGGACGCGGTGTCATCGCTCGCAATACGCTTCGGGCCGACACTGGCGGCAATGCGCTTGATGGTGATGATCAGGAGAAGACCTGCACTGAGTACTAGCACGGCGTATGGGATCCATGACGCGGCGCCGTCAAGGTACGGGAACTGCCACTGGAGATAGCGGAGCAGTCCGATGAGGAGTAAGAAATATCCCATAGCCACGAAGAGGCTGCCGAGGACGCCGAAGGCGAGATAGCGTCCAATATTACGAAAAGGACCGATCGTCTCATCCTTGAGGTATGACACGAGTAAATCACGAAGTTCCACCACGTCGCGCTGCAATGTTGCACCACGCCACAATGCTGAGATCTTTGGAATCTTCATGGCTCTAAGACTACTCACCGAATACTCACAATTAGGCAAATGAGCAGAGGAATGGACCGTCGAGGGTTGGCACTTTTACTACGCTGTTGAAGATGAATACGCCCCTATACGCCGGTGCCACCGATCTCGAAAACCGAACAATTCGCCAAATTGTGGCGCTGGCCATGGATGCTCCGGCCGCTGCGAAATCAGGCCACAGTGGTACTGCGATGGCGCTTGCGCCACTTGGCGTCACGCTTTTCTCTCGTATCTTGAGGCACGACCCCGCAGATCCAAGCTTCGCCGACCGCGACCGTTTGATTCTGAGTTGTGGACACGCATCAATTCTCCAATACGGATTGGCGAACGCCTTCGGCTACGACCTGAGTCGTGATGACCTGGTGGCGTTCCGCCAGCCCTTCTCGAAGACCCCGGGCCACCCAGAAAATGGTGTGTCGCCCACCGTGGAAGTAACGACAGGTCCCCTCGGTCAAGGCATCGCGTACGGCGTCGGCATGGCGATTGCCGAACGACTCCTTCGTGCACAGCACGGCGCCGACCTCGTCGACCACCGGACCTACGTCATTGCCGGTGACGGTTGCCTCGAAGAAGGTATTTCGCACGAAGCCGCCTCGCTGGCCGGCAGTCTCGGCTTGGACCACCTGACCGTGTTCTACGACGACAATCACATCACAATTGACGGGGCCACCGAATTGGCGCTGCGCGATGACACGGCGGCTCGATTCCGTGCGTACGGCTGGCACGTCATCGAAGGCGGCGAAATTGCGAACGACGTTAACGCACTCGAGGCAGCGGTGCACGCCGCTCAGGCGGAGACGGACCGACCAACCCTCGTCATTATTCGGAGCCACATTGGTTTCCCTTCCCCCTCGATGGTTGACCGTCGTGAGGCCCACGGTTCGCCATTCTCGGCAGATGCCATCGCCGAGGTTAAGAAGATTCTCGACGTTCCGAGTGAAGCCTTCGTCATCGATGACGAACTCGCAGCGGAGAATGCAGCGGCGGTGCCAAACCACGGTGCACAGTGGCGCGCTCGCGTTGCGGCCGCTGGAGCGCGCGGCGTTGCCTTTGTGCAGCAGTACGAGAGCAACGGAGCGCTCAGCACCGACGTTGACGTGCAGCGTTTTGATGGTGGCACGAAGGTGGCTACCCGCAAGGCGATGCAGCGTGCGACGGATCTGTTCGGGGGCGCAACCCTGGGAGTGACGTCTGGTTCAGCTGACCTCACGGACAACACGGGTGTCTTGTTGCCCGGTGCCGTAGCGCAGTCGGCCAACGACCCGTCGGGCCGTCAGATTTACTACGGCATCCGAGAGTTTGCCATGGGTGCCATCATGCTGGGTCAAGCCCTGCACGGCGGTGTTCGTCCCGTGGGATCAACCTTCTTCGTATTCAGTGACTACATGCGTTCGGCGGTTCGTATGGCCGCACTCTCGCACGCATCGACACTGTTTGTCTTTACACACGACTCCGTGGGTGTTGGTGAGGATGGGCCAACGCACCAGCCGATTGAGCACCTCGCAGCCTTGCGCGCCATTCCGCGACTGCATGTCGTTCGACCGAGTGACGCCAACGAGACACTCGCCTTTACCGAGGCCTTTTTCCGCGACGCACATCCCGCAGCGACGGCCTTAGTCTTGACGCGGCAAGACGTGCCGGTGTTGGACGGTGCTGACGCGGCCGCTTCATCCGCCAACGCACTGCGCGGCGGCTACGTCGTGCGCGAAAATGACGATGCTCAGTACACCTTGATGGGCACCGGTTCTGAGGTGGCACTCTGCCTGGCCGCCAGCGAAGAGCTGGCTGCCCGCGGTATCGCGACGCGGGTTGTGGCACTCCCCTGCTGGGCGTGCTTTGAGGAGCAAGACGACGTCTACAAGGGAAACGTCTTGCGCTACGACATTCCGAGCGTGTCACTCGAAGCCGGCGCGACCTTAGGCTGGCACAAGTACGCGGACACGCCAATTGGTATTGACTCGTTCGGCATATCAGCCCCCGGCAGCTTTGTGTTTGAGCACTTTGGCATTACCGCTCAGACAGTTGTTGACCACGTTGTTACACAGATGGAGATTGCATGACCACCCTTGACGACCTCTACCACTCGTTTGGTCAGAGCGCCTGGATCGACAACATTCGACGTGACTGGCTCAATGACGGCACCCTGGCGCAACTCGTTCGCGACGGTGCTCGAGGCGTTACCTCGAACCCATCAATTTTCGCGAAGGCGTTCGCCACGAGCGACGCGTACGACGAGATGATTGCCACCCTGCCCAGCAAAGATCCGGAAGTGGTCTTCGAGACACTCGCCGCCAATGACGTCCGCGACGCGTGCGACGTACTTGCGCCGGTCTACGAAGCGTCGGCGGCTGACTTTGCCGCCGGTAGTCGCCGCTTCTGCGATGGTTACGTGTCGCTCGAAGTTTCGCCTCGCCTTGCTCACGACACGGAGGGGACCATCGCTGCTGCCAAGCGTCTGTTTGCCGAGGTAGACCGTCCGAATGTCATGATCAAGATCCCTGCGACCCTCGAGGGTCTTCCAGCGATTACCGAAGTTCTCGGATCAGGCATCAACGTCAATGTCACGCTAATTTTTTCGCTCGAGCGCTACGCCCAGGTGATGGACGCGTGGGCCAAGGGCATTGCGTTGGCCGCAACGCGCGGTCACGACGTAGGGCGCATTGGTTCAGTGGCGAGTTTCTTCGTGTCACGAGTCGACGCTGCCATTGATGGCGCACTCCCCCAAGGTCATGAACTTCGAGGCAAGATTGCCAACGCGCAGGTTGCCGCGGCGTACCAGCTGTACCTTGACGTGATCGACAGCGCGCCAGTGGCTGCGCTATTGGCCGCCGGCGCCCAGGTGCAGCGTCCCCTCTGGGCTTCGACGTCGACCAAAGATCCCTCGTACTACGACTTGCTGTACGTCGACTCCATCGTCGCCAACGAGACGGTAAACACGATGCCCGACGCCACGCTCGACGCCACGCTCGACCACGGTTCATTTGCGGACTCACTGCTGATTGACGCCGCGGTTCGGGCCTCGACGGCCAACCTCCTCGAAGCACTGCCATCGGACATCTCGCTGGAAGCCGTTACCACGAAGCTGGAAGCCGATGGCGTTGACGCCTTTATTCGCTCATACGACGAGTTGCTCGCCACTGTTTCATCGAAATTGCAAGGATAACGACATGACTGACATCACCACTGCACTCCTCAACGGCGACGTTTCATTTTTCGAAGGCGACACGGCAGCTCACGCCACGGGATGGCTACGCCACCCCGAGCGCTACCTCGGTGAATGGCTCGACGAGACAGCCGCCGTACTGCCCCATCGCCACGTTCGTACCTTGCTGCTCGGCATGGGTGGCTCGAGTTCACCCGCTCGCCTGTACGCCGACTTCCGTCCCGGCAACATGTTGACGGTCGTCGATACGTCACACCCAGACACCATCGCCGCATTGGACTTTGCGGGCGCTACCGTTATCGCTTCGTCAAAGTCTGGTGGCACGGTTGAAACGCAGACCCTGTTAGCCCACGCCCTCGCCAACGGTCTTGATCCGGCCGACCTCGTCATCATCACTGACCCCGGCACCGCGATGGCCGAACTCGGTACTTCGCTGGGCGCGTTGGTCATCTTGGGTGACCCTGACACGGGTGGTCGCTTCTCATCCTTGTCCCCATTCGGCCTTGTTCCAGCCCTCTATGCCGGTTGGTCGGTCGACGAACTCCGTGCCGAGTTGGCTCCGTGCTTCTTGAACGAGGAGCTCGTTGGTCGCGCCGTCGCCGATGCTCGTCGCATGGCGACGTCCGTTGTGGATGGCGCAGGCTTCTTTGAGGTGGGCGCCGACCCTGTCTTCAACGGTGGTGCATTGTGGCTGGAGCAGTTGGTGGCCGAGACCACCGGAAAGCACGATCGCGGATTCATCCCCGTATTGCGCGGCCCATCGTTCACCTACCGACCTGGCGAGATGCAGTACTACCATCTGCTGGCTGCGCTCCTCGCTTACGAGTTGGGTGTCGACCCCTTTAACCAACCCAACGTCGAACTTGCAAAAAAGGAAGTTTTCGCGTTGCTCGAGGGTGCGGTGGAGTGGAATGCGGTGCCCTATGACGTAGCCGCCCTGCGCGCCGACCTCGAAGGTGCTCAGTACATTGCCATCCAGGCGTATGCCCCCTTCAGTGCTGGTGAGGCTGTATCCGAAATTCGAGCACTGGTGGAAGCCACGTTCGGTACGCCGACGACCGCGAACCTTGGTCCTCGCTACTTGCACTCGACTGGGCAACTGCACAAGGGTGGACCCACCGCTGTCGTAGGTCTCCAGATCATTCAGCGTCCCGCTACCGCTCCGGTGCGAATTTCTGGTCGCCATTACAGTTTCCACGACCTGCACATGGCCCAAGCCATCGGTGACTACCGTGCGATGCAGGCAACGGGGCGCACCGTGTACCAAATCATGGTGGACAACGTCCTCGACGCTCGCGAACTGCTCTCATAGTCCGTGCGTTACTCCGCGTTGTCCCCCGACGAAGCCCTCGTGGCGGCATCCGCTGAGGACCTGCGGAGTGACGCATTTGACTTCGCTCGGGCCACCCACGGCTGGACGCTCACCTACTCGCCCAAAGTATTTATTCCCCTGACGCAATTGTGTCAGGACCGCTGCGGCTACTGCACGTTTGCGCAAGCACCGGCGCGGCTCACCGCCCCGTACATGAATGACGATGAGGTACTGGC